>Ga0206130_10000038_pt1 | contig 228168 bp, 197 predicted proteins | sample Helgoland_Spring_9_FD_148637 | JGI IMG/M metagenome (GOLD analysis project Ga0206130, IMG submission 148637) | Pelagic subsurface seawater microbial communities from Kabeltonne, Helgoland, North Sea - Helgoland_Spring_Bloom_20160512_1 | ecosystem: Environmental > Aquatic > Marine > Epipelagic...
TGGATGGGATGGAACTTACAGTAATGGAGAGATTGTTCAACAAGATGCTTACATGTATGTGTGTACAGTGCAAGGGTTTGATGGCGAAACATACGAATACAAAGGTTCTGTTACCTTGTTGAGATAAAGTATTAAAATTAACAAAAAAAAGGAGGAGGTGAAATCTCTTCCTTTTTTTTGTTAATTAATAATTGTACCTTGTATTGAAATACGTGCCTAATTACATAAAATATATAATCCTTTTATTAATGGTTTTAATTATTCCAAACACTGGAATAGCAAATCATATCTTAGGTGGAGATGTTTTTTATGAGCATATCTCTGGCAAAAAGTATAAAGTTAAAATAAGAATATTTAGAGATTGTAATGAATGTAGCTTTGGTGGTTTTGGCGGGGGTAGTAGTAACGACACTTGTGCAGATTTAGAATCTATTTCCATTTACAATAAGAACAATGGGGTTTTACTCTCTTCCATTTCGGTGACAAGAGAGTCCTATAAGGACATCACGCCAGTTTGTAATGCAATAACCTCAAGTTGTGGAAGTAATCCTGGAATTAATTATGGTATTGAAGAACATTGGTTCTATTCTATAGTGGATTTTACTAGTTTTTCAGGAGTTTGCAACTTTGAAATTGGTGTCAAAATGTCTTCTAGAAGTACGGATATTAATGAGAACAATGAAGCGCAGCACTACTATAATAATGCTATCCTAAATGTTTGTAAAGTCCCAAATAATAACTCAGCAAAGATAAATGCAAGTCCCTTACAAATAGTTTATTTAAATGAACTAGTTAAATACAACATTGAGGCAAGTGATAAAGATGGGGATTCTATGTCTTATAAGTTAATGAAGGCTAAAATCTCCATAGATAAATTTATTGAATACCCTTCTACTATGAGTGATAAAAAGCCACTTACTGTAAAGCCTCCAGGGGTAATTTTTGATAATAAAGTGGGGGAATTAAGTTTCACTCCATTCAAGTTAGGGGAAAGCGGTGTCTTTGTAATAGAGATTACAGAACATAGGAAAATTAATGGAGTTATGCAGGTGGTTGGAGTAGTAAGAAGTGATGTTCAATTTTACGTTGCAAACTCACCAGGGAATTCCCCTCCGGGACTATTGAACGATGAAATGGATTTTGAAATTTGTGCCGGAGATGAGATTTGTATAGATTTTAGTGCTACAGACGTTAAGACCGGTCAAAATTACGATACTGTTAATTTTACCTGTTTTAGCGAAGTAAAGGGTTTTGATTTTTTAATTAATAATTTAAAAAACGAGCCATACAAATCTTCCTCTTTTTGTTGGAAGACCAATTCATTTGATGCAAAACCAACACCATATTATTTCACTCTTAAACTAGAAGACAATGGTTGCCCGATTAGAAAAACGTCATACCACACTTTTAGTATTTTGGTAAAGGAAAATGTGTCTGCAAGTACAGTTATTAAGAATATAGGATGTGGGGAGTTGAAATTAGATGCCTTAACTAAGGCAGGTGGGAATTATTCTAGTTATTGGCAAGTCATTGATTCAAACAACAAGGATATTAAGTTCTTCTATGAAAAAGATACTTCCTGGCAATCGCTGAAAAATGGGCAGTACTATTTGTGGTTTGTTAATCAAAATGATGACAACGGATGCAATGTAGGGATTTTGGATACAGTTGTAATAGATAACATTTCTGATCTTTCATTAAACCTGGGAAAGGATTTGGTATTGTGCGAACAGGAAGCTTTTAAGGTAATTCCAGAGATATCTGGTGCAAAAGGTGAAGTCAGTTATAATTGGCACGATAAATCCAGTAAAGAGAATTTTTCAACTACTTTGGATACAGCAATACGGGTAGAGCTATTAATTACGGATGAGAACTTATGCTCAGAATCTGATGCAAAGCTAATTACACCTTTTGATAAACTAAATGTATCTATTCCGGATCAAGAGGTTTGTTATACTGATGAGTCTATTAATTTGACAGAATTGTTTAAGGAAAAAGCGCAGACTATGGATTACCTGTTTTTTGCTCAAGGCCCAGACAATATTTCTATTGATGAAAATGAGGGAGATTGGTTGTTAAATTTAAGTAAATACCCTGCAAAGGAGTATGAAATATTTCTGTCTTATAAGGACTTGAACGAATGCAGCTTTATGGATACCTTCAAAGTAATAGTTACAGACCCACCTTCAACAGATTATTCTGAAATTAGAACATTATGCTCCAATGAAAGAAGTATTCTTTTGGATAGAGAAACAAACAATAAATTGCCAGGTACTTGGATTTTCCCATTCGACCGATTGTTGATTGACGGTCTCAATAACTTAGATATTAGCACATTAAAAGATAACATAACACATATAGTTTACTTTAGCACTAATATAATGGGTTGTAAAGTCGATAAGAGTTTTAGATTCTCAGTACAAAGGATTCCTGATGTTTCAATTACTAATCCAATATTGGAAAAGGTATGTGTTTCAGGCGATAGTCTTTTATGTGAAAGTAATGTATCTAATGGTTTTTGGAATGGCAATGGTTTAAGAAATGGTTACTTTATTCCTTCTCTTTCAACTAGAGAAAATACTACAATTTCTTATTTCTATACTGATGTTGCAACAGGCTGTTCAAATTCAGATTCGATTAAAATTCGTATTTTTAAAGAACCACAATTTAGTTTTGGGAAAAATAAAGATAGTATTTGTGAATTTGGTCAGTTGCCTTTAGGTTATAATGCCTACAATCAGAATAAAATTGAAATTAGATCTTTCCCGAGTCTTTCATTACCAATTTCATCCAATGAAATCCAGTTAAATCATTCTGCGTTTTCAGATGTATTTGATTTAAAATTAATAGGTAGAGCAGAAAGTGAAGTATGCGAATCAAGCTTAGATACATTCAACTTGAAAATAAATGCATTGCCTAAGGGTGATTTAATACCGGATATTTTAGTTGGGTGTGAACCACTTAACCTCCAGTTTGATTTACAAAACTCCAACTATGAATTGGAGGATTTAGACACCCGTCTTGTGGGTGCGGGTGTGTCTGGAAACTCTCTAAATGTTAGTGATTTGAAAAAAGGCAGTTATGATTATTCCTTGTACGCTTCTTTTGCTGGATGTAGTGACACATTTATTTACGATGGAATAAAAGTTAACTCTACACCTGTTGCTAGTTTCCTGGTTAATCCAGAGCTTATTTATGCAGATGATCCTATAGTGTATTACAGCAATACCTCTTCTTGTGAGGATGGTTTTAACTCTTTTTGGCAATTTGAGGGGAAAGTTGATTCTAATGCTTACAGAGAGGATATTATAATTAAGTACCCAAGGATTCCAAATCTTTTTAATACGAGCTTAACTATTAAAACCCCTTTTGGTTGCGAAGATAATTTCAGTCAATATATTCAAATACTACCTTCCCGAGATCTACATATCCCCACTGCCTTCACACCGAATGGTAAGGGGCCAGAAAGGAATGAGAGGTTTAATGTGGTAAGTACAGTGTCTGGAAATTATAAAATCATTATACTGAATAGATGGGGTGAACAGATATTTACATCTGGGGATATTGAAAATTCTTGGGATGGAACATACAATGGAAAGCCATGTAAGCCTGGCGCATATGCGTATAAAATTAGGGTAGATCGGAGCGATGGGTATAGGAAAGAGTACAATGGTACTGTTATTCTATTGCGTGCTGGAGAGTAATTATTATTGGCTTAGCTGATACTTATTCAATATCATTTTTTTCTTTTTTTGAATTAAGTCTTGGGTCACTGATGGTTAATAGAATTAAGAATCCTGTTAGGAAATATACGGAAAGCGCTAGAACAGAATTTCGCATGGTTCCTGTAAGTGAGATTATTAAGCCAAAAGATAATGTACCTAAGACAATTCCTACTTTTTCACATATTTCGTAAAGGGAGAAGAAGGATGCATTGTCTTCGTTATTTTTGGAAGGTAAGAGCTTGGAGTAGGTAGCCCTGCTTGTGGATTGTATTCCACCCATAACTAGGCCAACTAAAAAAGCATCTATGTAGAATGTCAAGGCATCAACAACAAAAAAGTAGGTGAATGCACAGATTAATATCCATATTACTATTGCTAACTTTAAAGAGAAAATATTCCCAAGTTTGGAGGATATCTTAGAGAAGAAATGAGCACCACCTATAGCAACTAACTGTATGATAAGTATGGCAAGAATGAGATCGCTAGTTTCCAGTTTTAGTTCACTTGTTCCAAAAAGGGTCGCTAAGTACATGACAGTTTGAACACCCATGCTATAAAAGAAGAAAGAAATCAGGAATTTCTTAAGTCCAGTTTCTTCTTTGGCCATAGCCCAAGCTATTTTAAGTTCTTTAAACCCTAAGGTGAAAATTCCTGAACCATTCGTATTTTTCTTCTTTACTTCAGGCACATTCTTGAATGTTATTTGGGCAAATCCTGCCCACCATAATGCTACAGTTACAAAAGAAATCCTGCTAGCAAGACTACCATCGATTCCTAATGCTTCTCCATTCATTATAAGTGCTAGATTGAATATTAGCAAAATCACACTTCCCAAATAACCCATTGAAAATCCTTTTGCACTGACAGCATCATACCTGTCTGGAGTAGCTATTTCTGGTAGGAAAGCATTATAGAATACGAGACTACCCGCAAAGCCAATACTAGCAATTATAGTAGCTATTATACCAAGTTCTAAATTAGTTTCATTGAAAAAGAACATAGAAGCACAGGCCGTTGCCCCCATATAAGTAAAGAATTTCATGAAGGACTTTTTACGTCCAAGGCTATCTGCAATTCCACTTAGGATGGGAGATAAAAATGAAATAATCAAAAAAGAAAAAGATAAAGCATAAGAATAGAGGCTGGTATTCTGCATGTTAAAACCCATGAAGTTCACATTTGAATTTGTAACCGATTCATAATATGCAGGAAAAACAGCACTTACAATAGTTAGTGAGTAAACAGAATTTGCCCAATCGTACATAGCCCAGGATCGCAGAACCTTAGGGTTGTTTTTTTCTTGATTCATTAAATCTTTATTTTGCCGGTTATTTTTTTAGAGATTCGATGAGCTCTTCCGTGTATTCTGCTCTTCTTTGGTAATCTCTTTCCATTATTTTAACCGGCCTTAAGTACCTTTCGGCAAATAGATAGTTGTTCATAATGTCTTTTTTTTCCTGATCGTAATGCTTTTTAAACTCCTCTTTTTTACCAGTGTATTTGCCTTTCTTAACTGCTCCTTTTAACGTTTTTACTTGGGTAAACAACTCTTCTGTTTCTAGTACAACTTGTTTGTAGTACTTAATGAATTTTTTGTAAATCTTTAAATAGCCTTTGTACCGTTCGATGTTAATTGTTACCTCTTCTGACCATTCTCCTTTGAATTCATTCTTAATAATTTCCATGTTCTTTTCCATAGGAGCTATTCTTTCCTTTATTTCCGGATAATTTATGTCCAATAACAACCTTGTTTTGGATAAGGTAAGACTCAGACTATCTATTAACTCTAGTTCCTTTTGTTTTTCATATTTGTCATTTTTATTTTCGCAGGATGTGCAAAATAGTATGCAAATTATTAGTGTGCTTAGGGATAGGTTTCGTAGGTTTGTCATAAATTATCAATTTCGGTAATGAAAGATAGCACAAAAATATCAAAATTAAGGAATATAGTATTCCTTAAAGACGTTTTAATAATAACTCTTACTGCATTTGGAGGACCACAAATGCATATAGCCATGTTTTTGGAACGTTTAGTTGAGAAAAGGAAGTACATCACTAAGGAGGATTTATTGGAACTCAATTCGTTGTGTCAAGTTTTACCTGGACCTTCTTCTACTCAAACGCTTACTGCTATTGCTTTTAAAATGGGGGGTCCAAAATTGGCTTTTTCAACGCTATTAATATGGCTTTTACCAGCGGCAGTTTTAATGACAATTTTTGTACTCACAAGAAGCTTTTTTGATGTTGATATTTTTAGGTTTATTATGCCCTTAACCATTGGTTTCGTGCTTTATGCGGCATTTAAAATGTTCTTATCAGGCAAAAAGGATTTGCTTTCTATAACAATTACTGTGATTGCAGTAATTATTGGTTCAACCTATCCTTATCCATGGATTTTCCCTATCCTAATTATTTTAGGTGGTTTCTTGTCTTCCAATTTTGGTAACCACAAATTTATTCCAAATGATAAACCAATAATAAATGTAAGATGGGCAAACCTTACGTTGTTTGGTTCCATATTTCTAATTGCTGTAATTGTAGGTGCCTTAACGAAGTATGTGAATATCTCTGCTATATCCCAACCATTATTGCTTTTTGAAAATACATACAGGATGGGTAGTCTTGTTTTTGGAGGAGGGAATGTTCTTATTCCTATGATCATTACTGAGTTTGTTGAGTTTAAGGATTACTTAACAATGGAAGAGTTTCAAACAGGTTTTGGTTTGCTTCAGGGTATACCTGGGCCTCGATTTACTATTGCTACTTATGTAAATGGTATGGCAATGCAAAACTTTGGATATGGTCCTTTGGGTCAAATCTTAGGTTGTATTGTAGGAACAGTTGCTATATTTTTACCAGGTACTCTATTGATATTCTTCGTTTATCCAATTTGGGGACAATTAAAAACATATCCAATTGTACGAAGATCATTAGATGGTATTATTGCTGCTGCTATAGGCTTAGTTTTTGCGGCAGCTGTTTTGTTATTTATCCCATTGGTAGGGAAAGTAGATGGTGATATTTCAGTCTCTATGGCAATAATTTTGGCTGCATTTTTGTTACTATACTTTACAAAGATTCCATCGCCTCTTTTAGTTGTTGGGGCTGTACTTGCTGGAGTTCTATTTTAAGATGAAAAAGCTACTAAAACTTTCCTTTATTCTAATGTCTTTAATAGTCAGTAATACGGCAAAAGGGCAGGTGTTAAAAGACTCTGGATATATCCAGTTTTCTGGTTTGGTACTTACATCCGACAGTATTTTCCCCATTCCATTTGTTGTTGTTTCCACAAATGGTCTAGGCCAATACACTGACTTTAATGGCTTTTTTTCCTTTGCAGCAAAACCTGGGGATACTATTTCCTTCACACACGTGCAATTTAAGAAATCCATATATGTTATTCCAGATACGCTTCAGAGTTTTAAGTACAATGTAGTGCAATTGCTTACCAATGACACGATTAACCTTCCGATAACTGTGATTAGAGCTTTGCCCAATCGAGCGATCTTTGATAAAGTTTTTGTGAGTAAAGAAATTCCAGATGACAAGCTTGAAAGAGCGAAGAAGAATTTGGATAAACAACAACTAAAAGAACGTGCTGCAGAAATGAAACCAAGTGCATCAGAAAATTTCAGGAATACCATGCAAAACGAATCTCGCAAATTGTACTACCAGGGACAACTACCCCCAAATAATCTTTTAAACCCATTTGCATGGTCTGAGTTTTTTAAGGCATGGAAAAGAGGGGACTTCAAGAATAAAAAAAAGAAATAAGTTGCTCCATCTTAGTTGTGTTATTTATTTGACATAATCCCAAAAAAATTGGTCTTTTTTTATTTGATTGTAAGGACTAATCGCTTAATATTGAACTTTAATAACGAAATTAGGTATCCATGAGTTTGGCAGATAATTATCACTTTTTAGACATTAAAACATACTGTTCTACGGAGTGGCTTGCAAATAATACAAAGAAATATAGGACTGTATTTGATGAGATGGAGGTTTCCTATATCTATTGTGAATTTTCTTTTGTAAATAAGAAATTTGATGCAATAGACTGGACTCTCTTGATGCAGCTGAAGTGCAAAGACTCTAGTGGTACTGAGTTCTGTAATCTTAACTGCGATAGAACCATATTAAAAGAACAAAATCGTGTGTTTGTGCGCGAAGGTTGGGGAGTTAAAACTTTAGGTACATATTGGAAGGCTGGTGAATATACTTGGGAAGTTTGGATTGGTGATGAGTTAGTTGCTACCAAAGAATTTTATATTGAGAAACAAGGACTCGTTGAAAAAGGAAAGAATCCTTATTTCAAAATAAATAGTATTAAACTATACGAAGGCCCTGATGCAAATACCTCATTAAAGGAAAGGAAATACTACAAAGTATTTAATGCTTTAAGTACAAGGTATATTTGGGTTGAATTAAGTGCAGATAATAGAGTGAGAAAATCATTTGATTGGATGGCTGAGTTAACCTTCAATTTTAGGTCGCAGAATGGATATTTAAAGGGTAGTATTACCAAAGTGCTTGCAATTTCACCAGATGAAGAAAAATTCTCTGCAACCATTGGCTGGGGCTCAGACATGGTTGGCACTTGGGGTAGAGGGAAGTATGTTGCGGAAATAGTTTTTATGGATCAGCTAATATCTTCGACTCCCTTTGAGGTAGGAGACGATTACGTAGAAGCGCAAGAGGAAGATTTTGTACCTCACCTACAAGTAGAATTTGATCCACAATCTAAGTTACATCAGCCTGTACCTCAACAAAAAAAGAACGAGTCTTTAGAGGATATTATGAAGGAGTTAGATGGACTTATTGGTCTTAAGACCATCAAAACTAAAATTAATGAATACAGTGACTACCTTAAGTTTATTACCCTAAGAAAGGAGAAAGGATTCGAGGATGAAGACAAGATAAATTTGCATGCTGTTTTTAAAGGAAATCCAGGAACAGGAAAAACGACTGTTGCTAGGATGCTTGGTAAAATATACAAGGATTTAGGTTTATTAAAGAAAGGACACATTCATGAAGTGGATAGAACAGACTTAGTAGCTGAGTTTATTGGGCAAACTGCTCCTAAAACAAAAGAGGCAATTAAAAAAGCAAAGGATGGTATCTTATTTATTGACGAGGCTTATTCTTTAGCTCGAAAGGATGACGATTCCAAAGATTTTGGTAAAGAGGCAATTGAAATAATTCTTAAGGAAATGTCAGACAATAAAGACTTTGCGGTCATTGTTGCTGGATACCCCACTGAGATGGATACATTTATCGGCTCAAATCCTGGGCTAGAATCTAGGTTTAATATGACATACGATTTTCCAGATTATGTACCACAGGAGTTAATCGAAATTGCAGTTTTCTCTGCTGATCAAAAAGGAGTGAAACTAAGTGCTGAAGCAAATGAAATATTGTACAAACAATTAGTCGAAAAATACAGAGACAGAACCAGGTTCTTTGGAAATGCAAGACTGGTAAATTCTATAGTTGACGAGGCTAAGATGAACTTGGGACTTCGTGTGATGAAAGAAAAAGACCCATCTAAACTTACTAATGAAATGCTTTCTGTTATTGAGAAAGAGGACATTGAAAAAGTGTTCCATGCTCAAAGCCTATTGAGAGCAGATATCCCTATTGATGAGGATTTGTTGAAAGAATCTGTTACTAAGCTTAATAAGATGATAGGTCTTGAAAGTGTGAAGCAAGAGGTCAACGAATTAATAAAATTAGTTAGGTTCTATAAAGAGACTGGCAAAGATGTCCGAGATACATTCTCCTTGCATTCTGTGTTTTTAGGAAATCCAGGTACAGGTAAAACAACAGTGGCTAGAATTATAGCTCAGATATTTAAAGCATTAGGGATACTTGAAAGAGGGCATCTTGTGGAGTGTGATAGACAATCACTTGTAGGTGCTTATATTGGGCAAACTGCCATTAAGACTTCTTCCCTTGTTGAAAGGTCGATGGGTGGTGTGTTGTTTATTGATGAGGCATATGCTCTTACTGAAGGAGGTAGTGCAGATTATGGTAAAGAAGCTATTGAGACTTTATTAAAAAGGATGGAGGATCACCGTGGTGAATTTATTGTTATTGCCGCAGGGTATACACACAATATGAACCAATTCATGGAGTCAAATCCTGGTCTTAAATCTAGGTTTGATAAAGTATTTAGTTTTGCCGACTTTGAAGCATCAGAGCTTTTCTCTATTGCCTTAAATCAATTGGCAGAAAACAACATTAAGCCTGAGGCAAAAGCTAAGAAAAGACTGAAAGAATACATAGATTACTTATTCGAACACAAGGACAAGTACTTTGGAAATGGACGTGCGGTTAGAAGAATTATTGAGGAAGCTATTCGAAACCAGCATTTACGCCTAAGTGAGCTGCCTAAAAACAAGAGGACAGAAAAAGTGGTAGGAACCCTTATGTTAGAAGATATTGCCGACTTTAAGACGGACAATTTGCCTACTTCAACCCTAACTCCTATTGGATTTAAGCTAAGCTAATGGCTTTTTTTGCCATCAGTGACGAGGTTTTATTAGTACTGTATTCTTGTTTGGCCTTTTTTGCACTCGTTCAAGTATTCTATTACCTATTTTACTTTTTAACACTCAAAAATTATTCAAGTAAAGAGTTCGTGGATGATAGCTCCAAGCCTCTTACTATTGTAATATGTTCTAAAAACAATATCGATTTTCTAAAAAAGAATTTGGATAAAGTATTGGAGCAGGATTATCCTGACTTTGAAGTCGTGGTTGTAAACGATGGCTCTTGGGATGGGACAAAAATGTTTTTAGACCATAAAGTTATGGATCATTCTAATTTGAGGACAGTGCACTTAGATAAAGATAGGAATCATACAGTAGGTAAAAAGTTTGCCTTGACTATGGGTATTAAAGCGGCAAAAAACAACCTGTTGCTTCTAATGGATGCAGACTGTGCTCCTGTTTCTAAGGATTGGATTAAATCTATGACAAGCCAGTTTGTAGAAGGTAAAGACATTGTATTAGGGTTCTCTCCGTATAAAAGGTATTTTGGCTTACTCAATCTTTTTATTAGATATGAAACGTTGTATGTAGGTATGCATTATTTGTCCTTTGCCATGAAGGGGAAACCGTATATGGGAGTTGGGAGAAACTTGGCTTACAAGAAAAGCTTATTCTTAGAGAACAAAGGATTTGCCAAGCACATAAATGTTGCTGCAGGAGACGATGATTTGTTTGTACAGGCTGTGGCCAATAAGAAAAATACGGCAATTTGTATAGATCCAGATTCTTTTACGCTATCTGATCCGCATAGGAAAATAGGGGATTGGTGGAATCAAAAAAAGCGACATCTTAGTGTAGGAACTGAATATAAATCAAGTACAAAAGCAATCTTAGGTTTTTATAATGTCTCCTTTATCTTATTCTATTTGCTTTTACTAGCTACATTTCTATTGTCAGTTAAGTTGGAATGGATTTTATTGATTTATGGAGTAAGGACCTTAATCTTATGGGTGGTTTCTGTTCTTTGCTTTACAAAATTAAAAGACACCTTTATGGGAATTGTATTCCCAATCTTAGATGTTCTATATTTCCTATATTATATTATCTTAGGCCCTGTAAGTATGTTTAAAAACAAAAGCACATGGTAAAAATGCCTCTTTTAAAGAAACACTTTCCTGAAATGGAAGACTCTATTCTATTGAAATACGAGGAGATGCAAGAACTTTATTTGGATTGGAATCAAAAGATTAATGTCATATCAAGAAAGGACATGGATCAATTTGAGGAGAGACACATCTTACATTCTCTGGCAATTGTGAAATTAAAGCTTTTGAAGCCTGGTCATGAGGTGATGGACTTAGGTGCAGGAGGAGGATTTCCTGGTATCCCATTAGCCATTTATTACCCCGAAGTTCAATTTACCTTGGTGGATTCTATTCGTAAGAAAACGGTGGTTATGCAGGAGGTAGTAAATGCTTTGGGTCTTAAGAATGTGACAGTCATTAATGGCAGAGCAGAAGAGCTTAAGCAAAAATTCAATTTTATTGTCTGCAGAGCTGTGGCTCCTTTAATTAAGCTAAGCTTATGGACTTACAAATCCATAGATAAATCAAAGAGAGATCATGGTTTAATCTGCCTCAAGGGTGGGGACTTATCGGCTGAGACAAAAGAGTTTGAAAAGAAATATAAAAATGTTCAAGTGATTACTTACAAGCTTACAGATTATTATTCGGAGGAGTTTTTCGAAACAAAAAAAATTGTTCGAGTATTGAATTACTAATGTCCATCTCTAAAAGATATATCTTTATTCACAATCCATTTTCTGGTGCAAAACCACATGATTTAGAACAATGGGTAAATAAATATGGTAAAAGATATGAAGTGCAGGCAGAAATATGGGATACTACTAGTGCAGATGATTTTACTAAGTTTATCGATAGAGCAAAAGAGGAAAAAGTAGATGTAGTGGTTTCTTGTGGTGGCGATGGCACTTTAAACGCCATTTCTAAAGAGTTGGTAAATACAGATATAGCATTAGGAATTGTCCCATTGGGCTCAGGTAATGGTTTGTCAAGACACTTGAAGCTACCTTTAAAGACAGCATTGGCTGTAAAGCATGTATTTCAGGCAGAACCACAAACCATTGATACAGCAAAAATTAACGGCAAACATTTTGTGAATGTGGCTGGAATAGGATTCGATGGGTTAATAAGTGGGAAATTTGCGAAAGCAAAAAAGAGGGGTTTGAAAGGCTATGCAAAGGTTGTTTCTTCTGAGCTTTCTTTGAAGCAATATGATTTTGAAATAGAAGGTGAAAATGGTTCTTGGTCCGGTAAATCACCTATGGTATGCTTTACCAATGCTTCACAATGGGGTAATAATGTACAAGTCTATCCGTATGCAGATTTACAAGATGAAATCTTAGAATGTGTTATCTTCAATACAAAGAATTGGTTGAGTATGGGGTACGGAATATTAAGCAGAACTGCAATTAAGAATGGGACAGCTATTTTACTGAAAGGCAAACGTTTTAAAATTAAAACAGATTGCCCTTATTATCATTTCGATGGAGAGCCAGACTTATTAGTGGATCAAGTGCTTGAAGCTCAAATAAGGAATTCTAAACTTAAGGTTCTCTTCTAAAAATGCTAAAAGCACTTTTGCCGTAATTTTTAGTTTCTCTAAGGTAGGGTGAAGTGAATCGAATCTCAGATTTGTGCTCTAAGACAAAACAAGCAGATTCCTTCATTTTATCAATTACTTTGTCTGTAAAGGAATGAAGCGAAGACATGTTATATGGTGGGTCTGCAAAGACAATATCATACAAGGCTATATCTACTTGAGTAATGAACCTGTTTACATCTTGCTGGGTTATTTCCCAGTTGTCAGGACTTTTCAATTGCTTCTTTAGACCCAATAAATACTGTGTACTTTCTTTTCCTTTGTCTAGGCTTGTCATGGATTTTACTCCTCTACTTAAAAACTCAATGGATACAGTACCAGATCCAGCAAACAAGTCTAGGCAGTGACATTCTTCCAACTCATATTTACTATCAAAATAAGTAAAGATGGCTTCTTTGCTTTTGTCCGTGGTGGGTCTAATGTCTTTGGAATGAAAAGCAGGGAATCGTAAACCTTTATATTTCCCTGCTATAATGCGCATTTTGCTGCATTTAAAACCACTGAAAAATCAATTTTATCCTGATGTGATAAAGGGAATGCGGAGTTAATATTGGAAGATGACAGTTGGATGTTCTCAAAATAGTCACTAAATGCACTTTGCATTTCTCCTTCGTTCGTCTCACACAGAAGGTGAATGTTGCAAAGAGATTGATCTTCTATGTTGTGCACCTTTAGTATGCTTAATACAAAAAACAGGGAGTCTGTTGCCGTCTCAGTTAAATACAACTCGGACAATAATAATTGGTCTTTTTCTTTTAAGGTTACCTGTGTTTTGTCTTCAGAGGTTGCCACAATTAGGCAGTATTTCTCACTTTTTAATACTTTTACCATTGGTGCAGTACTAGCAGTATGTGAACACTCTGGAAAGCTTGAATTAAATAATCCTTCCCATTTGGAGGATTGTTGAAATAGGACTCGTTCATTTGCCCCCAGGCTTGCAGTTAATACGCTATCCTTTACTTCTCCCTGACTCATATAAAATTTATTTTCTTCCTTTCTTTTCGAAACAAAGGAGTTGGGTATTATAGTACTATTTTTAGGGAAACTTAAACAAGTAACTTCTCGAAAGGCTGCATTGGTGTCAAATTCTCTTTCTATAATTTCTTCTTTGTTTTCTTCCCAGTGAATCTTTTTTAAGTAGTGGCAAGTCCCATTTTGGTGAATAGAGTAAAACAAAAAGGAAGAAGTGGGGTGAAGATATAAGGTACAAAGCGATGCTTTAAGACTACTGTACTCAGAAGACTTAAATTCGCTTATGGTGTTTTTTTGGTTATTTCCAGTTACCAAAGTCTATTGCGTCATCTAAAGAACCTACTTTTAACGTTCTTTTGGGGTTAAAAGGATATGGGTCTTCTACTAGAAAAGTAGGTAAGATTACACCATTTTTGTCTACCCTTCCAGTATCCATACTGAAAGTGGCAGTATCATGCGGAGGAACAAAACCTAAATTATCAATAGGGTATTTGTTGGTTTTAAAGACATACTCCATTGCATCAGTATAGATTGTATCGAGCTTTACCACTGCATTAGGGTCTCTATCCTTGTCACCACTTTTTTTGTATTCTGCAACCCTACCATTTTTCATTGCATCGATTAAGATAGGGAAGGTAGGAGCGTATTTCCCATTCATTTGTCTGTAAGCTACCTGAGCATCTCTTATCTCTTTTAGCTTATTGATAACTTGGTTGTCAATCTCTTCTGTTTGAGCACGAAGCCTAACATCTCCAATAATAAGTTGGTAGATCCCTATAGCTAGTCCTATGTTTACTACAAGTAGCACTATCATCAATATAGTTCTTGTCTTACTATTCATCTATTCTTTTCTATTTTATTTGCAATTAAGTTTTAAAGATGGAAACAAACAAGTTGTTCTTTACCAAGTAAGCGATTCTCTTTACAAACGGGAATTCGCACACTCTCTTTAACCTTGCTACAATTATAATTAATATTCCTTTTATTTCTGTTATCCCTATTTAAAATTTTAGGCGTAACGGTTACCTACCCAAACTATTCTTCTGTTTATGAATTCAGAGTTGGTGAATGTTGCGTTTCCAGAAGGGTTTCCTCCAGTTACATGGAAGTCACTAAAGGCAGCATGTTGGTTTACAAATGCAGCACCTGTAAAGTTGAAGGATACAGGAGTAAAAGCTCTGTTCATAGTATCCTCAATTTCAGCACATTTAGCATTGTCTGTACAGTAGGCAAGGCAAGTAATTGCACCATGTTCTTTGGCAGATTTAGCAGTTAATGCTAGTGACTCGGCGTAGCCTTCTGTTCTTATTATCATCACAATAGGTCCAAAGCATTCTTTTAGGAATTTATCTTGATCACTAGAGTCTACCGATAACACAATAGGTGTATTTATTCTAGCATCTGCAAATTCTGGATTTGTCACCTCTAAACTATCGAGAGCCAAGGTTCCATTTCCTGTTTTTAAGCTTTCCACTCTTTTAGAAGTGTTGTCGTTCTGTATTGCTCCTAGAGTTCCAGCTCCCATCTTAGGATGTTCACAGAGCCCTTTGATTGCTCCCGTAATGTGTGCAACAACCTCATCGTAAGATATAGTTCCTTCAGCAGTTTTTACGCCGTCCTTGCTTACGTAAATATTTTGTGGAGCAGTACACATTTGCCCTGAGTACAAACTAGCAGAAAAGGCAATGTTTTGAGCTACTTTTCCTATGTCCACAACACTATCCAAAATAGCTGAGTTTACACCTGCTTTTTCAGTAAAGATTGTTTTGTCAAGTGTTTCAAGGTAATCCCCAAATGCATTTCCACCTGTATAATCTATTAATTTGATGTTATCGTCTTCTGCCAATTCTTTTGTAACTTGTTTGTCTATGGTGTCTACTGCAAGTTGGACCAAATTTGCATCGTATCCAGCTGCCTCCATAGTTGTTTGCATTTCTGCTACAACTATTGCAATAGGAAGAATTGCCTTAGGATGTGGCTTTATGATTACGGGGTTTCCACAAATTAGATTTGCGAATACTCCAGGAACCGTATTCCAAGTAGGGAAGGTAGAACAACCTACTACGAGACCTATTCCTTTAGAAATAGCCTTGAAGTTTTTCTTGATAGTTAAATCAAACTTACCCATAGGCTTCACAAAATCCACTTCACTAGGATATTTGCTGAGCTCCTCTACACCTTGTACAATAGTTTCTAATGCTCTATCGTTTGAGTGAGGTCCACTTGCTTGAAAAGACATCATAAAGGATTGTCCAGTGGTATGCATGGTAGCATAGGCTAATTCGAAGAATCTATCTTTTACTGCATCGAGTCCTTGAATAAGTACTGCAGCTCTTTCTTGAACAGTTGCACTTTGCCATTTGCCAGAAGCTGTATGAGAATCTGCAATTAAAGCAGCATTGCTTTTCTGAGGGTATTCTATCCCTAGTCCTGTTTGCATAAATGGAGAAACTTCCCCACCTACCCATTGCACATCACCTGAAGTTTTTAATCCTTCAAATCTTTTACTCAAAGAAGTCTGAAATGCTTTAAGCCCTTCTTCGTTTCCACCTTCTCCATACGCCTTAGGGTGTTCAGGATAAGGAGTATAATACGTTCTTTTGTATAGCGCTTCGCTCGCTTCTTTTATTAAATCGTGGTATTCCATACTTGCAGTTTGCATGATTTGTTCGTTTTTTTAAGGAACACAAAAATAATGGATTAATTGCGATAAAGAAAATCTAATTCCCTTCCTTAAAAGGTGATCTGATAGCAGAGGGGGGAAGGACAGAAAGTATTTGTTTTATGTCCAAACTGCGCTGCTCTAAGTTTTGAAAATAGTGTTGCAATTACTAAGTATTGCCAGAGATCCAAGCGTCTTTGTGTTTTCTTAGCAAGGGATCATGCCTTCTCAATACTTCGAAGTCCTTCGTAAACTACAATACTGACTGCATTTGCTAAGTTTAATTCTCTTTCTGCAACAGAATATGCAGAATCTGGATTGTTATATATATAAGTATTAGACAGTTCATGTAATAGCCAAACTTTAGATGTGTCGTTTTCTGCACTTTGTAGTTTCTTATTGAGTTGATCTATTTTAGTTTTGGATTGAGTAAATGTATTAAGAGACAAAAAGGATAATGCAATTAATAAGACTGGTCTAAGGGATTTAATTCTCATGAAGATTAGATTGATTATTTATACTAAATGTTTTGCAATATAAAAATTCTAGAACGAATTCATACCTTGTAAGGTAAGGTTGCGCAATAGGATGTGCTTGAGCCAATGTTTTCTTACATTTTTTCTAAAGGAGACCTAGATATTGTCTATTTTTTATTAAAATATATTTATCATGAGATATGGAAAAACAAATATAATTATTCCAGTCTAATTCATGCTTTTTGGTGTTGGGTTTAAGTTTTTTTTACTAATTTTTCGTATTCATTTTCACTGAATGCTTCTTTTAATGCTTCATCTTCTAATAATTGATTAATTGATTCACTAGTCTCAGGTTCACTGGAAATGGAGAGTAAGCCAATAGTTGCTGAAAAAAGCATTGCGAAAACCATAAATATAACAACCATTTTATGCAATCTAATTTTTAATTCTACTTTACTACTGCTCGTCTGTTTGGTTATAGTCCCTGACGCTTTGGGTATGAAAGAATTCATTCCACTTTTGAGAACTCTTCTTATTTTGAATGTATCTTGGTCCACAAACCCTTCGTAATCCTTCATTGGGTCTTTGGTAAAGGTCATACCCAGCTCCGTATTCCAAGCAATTTTGTTCCTTACTCTATTCTCTATTTCAGTTTTCGTTAAGGCACAATCAAATTCAATATTTTCAAACGGAAGGAAGTTCATTTCTTTTCAATATTTCGGAGCCCTTCGTATACCACAATACTTATTGCATTGGCTAAGTTCAAGCTTCTAATATGCTTACTATGTATTGGTATTTTGTAAAGTAATTTTTGGTTTTCTTTCACAACCTCCTCTGGTAAGCCAGAGGATTCTTTTCCGAAAATTAGAAAGATATCTTCTGTGTAATCAATAGAACAATAGTCCTTAGTTGCATGGCTAGAAAAATAAGCAAATTGTTTTCCTGCATTTTTTGAATAAAACTCATCTACGCTATTATATGTAAATAGAGTAATGTGTTTCCAATAATCCAGACCCGCTCTTTTTAACCGCTTATCACTTAATTCGAATCCAAATGGTTTTACAAGGTGTAAAGCACAGCCAGAAGCCAAACTTAATCGACCAATATTTCCCGTATTCATTGGTATTTCTGGTTCGAATAATACGATATTAAATCCCATTTTAATTGCTAATCGGTTAATTGAATTAAGCTTATAATATTTCCTTTGGAAGGATTTTTCGGGTCCAAGTTTTTAGACGTTTTATGTTATTTACCTCCGAATCAGGATTGAAGTCTACGGTTGTCTCCCAAGAGTTTTCTGGATTAAATTCTATTTCCATGCCTTTTAAAACGCCTTCTGAAATTTTCTCAGATTGAACAACAACGATGCACTCGGTGTTTAGGTTAGCGCTTCTAGGATCTAAGTTGAATGTTCCAATAACAGTTGACTTTTTATCAATAACCATGGATTTTGCATGTAGACCAAATATTGGTTTATGTTTTAAGGAATCTTGAATTTCGCCTGTCATTATTCTTGTTCGTTCTGCTGCATCTGGTCGGAACTCAAATATTCTAACTCCTGTTGCCAATAACTTCTCTCTGTCGCTTTGGTAGCTGCTAAAAGCTTCCACATTATCTGTTGATGCAAGGCTATTGGTTAGTATTCGAATTTTCACACCTCGATCAACAGCTGCTTTGAACAAACCTCTACTTAGCTCAGTAGTAATTAAATAAGGAGTCTGAATATCAATAGAGGACTCTGCCTTTTTAAGTAAATCTATTAATGCGCTGGTAGAAGTTCCTCCTCCTCCTAACCCATTCTCCCCATCGTTTTTGCCAGGTATATCCGAAACGAATTCAACCTTATTCAACCATGCTAAATCTCCAGAATTCTTTATTTTATTAAATGTAATTGGTAAATTTTCAATCCGTTGTCTTACTTGCGGCCAAAAATTATCTGGATTACAAGCATATTCGTGTAAATTATTGAATCTGTTTTCTGGATAAACTGTTGTAGAATCAACTTCGATGATCTCAGTTACATCATGGCTTAATTGACTGTTCCAAAATTCAGTAAAGGATCTATTAACTTGTTTCGATGTTCTACCTAGTAATAGAATATCTCTATCTCTAAAATTGTATTCATGATCATAGTCGAAATATTCATCTGCAATATTTCTACCACCAGTAATTACAATTTTGCCATCTACAATAAAGGTTTTGTTGTGCATTCTTTGGTTCGCAGACCTGAATTCTGTGGTAAATTTCTTGACTTTGTTATATATATTTTTCCCTAAATTGACACCCGGGTTATATATTTTGACACTTATGTTTTTATGAGAATTAAACATTAAAATATCTTCAATGTCTGCATCTACCATGATGTCATCCACCAATATTCTTATTCTAACCCCTCTATCCGCAGCTCTTATTAAGTAATCACAAGCGATCAATCCCACATTGTCCATGGAGAATATGAAATACTGGATGTCTATTGTCTTTTCTGCATACTCACTCAACCAAGCTCTTGCCACCATGGAACCACTTCCATCTTCCAAAACATAAACACCCGTAAGGCTATCCATAAGCCCCTCAATATCTTTCAATTCCTTGGATAGGGATACGGTGTCATTCCTGTGAATGCTAGAATAAAAATCTGTTTCTACTAACTGTTCTGCCTTCTTGTCTGAATTACAAGAGACAAGTGTGATCAAACCTATCAGAGTGTATGTACTCAGTTTCAGAATAGTTTCAAAGCTTTTTATCATTTTTGTTTGATGTTGTAATTCGCAACTTGATAAGAATAATATCAAATGTTAAACAAAGCTACAATTACTTATTTGATAAATGTTAAAAGCGAATGATTACATTACCTCTCTTGTGCCCTTTGTCAACGTAAGTGTGTGCTTCCTGAATTTGGTCCAATTTATATATACGGTCAATAACGGTAGTTATTTCTTGAGATTTAAGCATGTTTCGAATTAGGATTAGATCACGCATTCTCAAATCGTGTTTCCGCATTCCAGTAGCAGCAAATTTTAATTTTTTATTAGAGAATGGAGAAACAAAAAGCATGTAGAACAAAGTGGCACAACCTAATACTGGAGTGAGGAAGATACCTCTGTCTTTTAATAGTTTTTTCCCTTTTCTAAAGTCCATTTTCCCGACGGTGTCAAAAATCACATCAAATTTTTCCTTGGATTTTACTAGTTCGTCCGTTGTGTAATCAAGTGCTTTGTTGGCACCTAAGTCTTTTACCAATGCTTTGTTTTTACTACTGCACACTGCGGTTACCTCTGCTCCAAAGTATTTAGCCAATTGAATTGCGGCAGTTCCTATACTTCCAGATGCTCCGTTAATTAGTATCTTTTGTCCAGGTTTAATTTTAACGCAATCAGTAAAAAAGGCCAATGCTGTTGATCCTCCATCAATTATCCCTGTTGCTTCTTCTGGACTTACATTATCAGGTCGCAGCACAACGAGTTCATCTTGCGACAAGCAAATGTATTGTGCATAGGCACCACAATTTAATCCTGTTTGTGCCATTACCTGGTCTCCGACTTTGAACTTAGTAACTTTGGCACCGACAGCTTCCACTATTCCAGACAAATCTGTACCTGGTGTCTTAATCTTTGGTTTTGTTAGTCCCAAAAATAATCGCCCAAAATAAGGTTTCCCTTCCCGCATAAAGGTGCTTGCTCCAGTAACAGCTGTTGCCTTAATTTGGATAAGGATTTCGTTTTCTTCTGGGCTTGGCTTATCAATATTTTTAATCTGTAAAACTTCAGGTCCTCCGTATCTATTTGCAATAATTGTTTTCATAATAATTAGTTTTAATTAGGACAAAGATGGGAGTATTGAAACCCATAATCGTTCTGATTTGTAAATCAGTACTTAGAAATCGATTTGATTCCAGTACTCCTTAGGTGTCATACCTTCTTTCTTTTTGAAGAAGGTATTGAAAACAGTCTTCGAATTAAATCCACTATCGTAAGCCAAAGCAAGTATCGTTAAGTGGTGTGATTTAGTACTCTTTAATTTGTGTTTAAAATTCTCTAATCTGTAGGTGTTTACAAAATCAGAAAAATTTTGATCAAAGCCCATGTTGAGCAATTGCGACATGTGATTCGGTGGAAGATCCATGCGTCCTGCTATTAATCGCAGGGTTAACTCAGGTTCAAGGAATAGTTCTTCTTTTTCCATCAATGACTTTAGTCGACTCTTGTGTTGTTCTATTTCTTCACTATTGAAAAGCGTTTTTTTGTATTTACGAGTTGGTTGCTCTAAGCTGGTTTCTCCAAAAAGGGAGTCAATTGTTTGTTTAAAAACAGGAAGGTTATGCAGTGGTTGAGCCAATGGTTCAGTTGGTAACAGCAAAACCATTGGGAAATGATTTTCTATTCCTTTGTTAATCATTTCCATAGCCTTCTCCAATTGACCTAATTGTGTATGACAAAGAACAAGGAAATTTAGAGCATTACCAGCTGAAGGTGTTTTTAGAAATGATTCAAGTTTAGCTATTCCTTCTTCCGCCTTAGTAATACTGCCCATCATCGCATGAGCGATTGTTGTTCCTCCTAGTTTTGCGAGAAAGCCTGAATCGTCTTTTGGTAAATCTTCAAAGTATGCCAGTCCTTCTTTATGTTGGCCTAACAGTAAATAGCAGGCTCCAATGTATACAACGGGGAATGGCAATTCTGCTTGGACATCTAAACTCCTCTTAAAGTACGGGAGTGCCAATTTGTAATCTTCCATCATATAATGGAGAAATCCCTTGTAATTTAAATTAATAGAAGAAAATGGAGCGATCTCTAGTGCTTTGTCAATGTATTTCATAGCAGTACTCCTTCTTCCTCTGCTTTCCGTTGGGTTAACTAATTGTGCTTTACATTGCATACAGTTAAATAGGACTAAGAGAAATAATAATCTTATAATGCGGAAGATAAGGAATTCCTTTTCAATACAACCTAGTTTGAATGCTCTTTTTCAGACAACATAAGTAACCTAGTATCGGTCTTTTATCCTCTCCATCCTTATAGTGTCATTCAATATTGAAAGAGAACTGGTAAAACCGACGTATCCTGTTTTATACACCAGGAAAAGTTGGTCGACTTCTCTTTTTTCTTTTATATGATAATGCCCAATGCTGTCTGTAAACACATCATCTTTTAATGAATCTCTTTTTTGAGACTTCATGTATATGTCTATGGAGACATTTTGCATCGGTTCTTTGGTTACTTTATCTATTACAACCCCTTTTCTTTCGATTTGGTTGTTGCATCCTGCCAAGGCTAAAAAAGAAATGGTAATAAAGAGGGTAAATGTTTTTGAATTCTTAATCATAGTAGTATTTATTATTTTGAACGAAAGTGCCCATTTAGTTTCTTTTTCCAAGAAACCATATTAACAATTAAACCAAAAAAAGGCCCTATCAATGGATAGAGCCTTAAGTAATATAAAATAAATCTTATTAGTTAGTTAAAACAAAACTAGTTACAACTTCTCCTTTTTCATTGTATACAACCCATGCTCCAGTCATACCTTTTATGTTTGACATCTTAATTAAAGCATTCGCTTCTTCATTACCAGAAACCGTTCCAACTTCATTTGAATTGGGGTTCACAGTTCCTATGAAATAATACATTGTTTTAGAATCTGTGTCGTAAACCTTATAAGTGGCAGTAGTAACATCCTGTTTCTTTTCTTGTACAACTTTATCACCTGTCTTTCTCTTTTTCTTTAAAGCTTCTTTCCTTTTCTTGAGAGCTGCTTTCTTTCTTTTCAGAGCTGCTTTTCTTGCTGCAATTGCTCTTTTTCTTTTAGCTAATGCTTTTCTTTTCTTTGCTGCTGCTTTTTTTGCCGCCTTTCTTTTCTTTAAAGCTGCTTTTTTACGTTTTTTCAATGCCGCTTTCTTTTTCTTGAGAGCTGCTTTCTTTCTTTTCAGAGCTGCTTTTTTAGCTGCTTTTCTTCGCTTTTCTAATGCTTTCTTCTTCTTCTTTGATGCATTTTTTCTACGCTTCTTTAAAGCTGCTTTTTTACGTTTTTTCAATGCCGCTTTCTTTTTCTTGAGAGCTGCTTTTCTTTTCTTAAGAGCTGCTTTTTTAGCTGCTTTTCTTCGCTTTTCTAATGCTTTCTTCTTCTTCTTTGATGCATTTTTTCTACGCTTCTTTAAAGCTGCTTTTCTTTTCTTGAGAGCATCTTTTCTTTTCTTTGCTGCTGCTTTTTTAGCTGCCGCTAATCTTTTTTTCTTTGCTAATAAAGCTGCTTTTCTCCTTTTCTCTTCTTCTAATTTCTTCTTTAGAGCCGCTTTTCTTGCTGCTTCTAATCTCTTCTTTTTAGCTAATGCCGCTTTTCTTGCTGCTTCTTTTCTTTTTTTCTCAGCTTCTAACCTCTTTTTACGTTCTTCATCACCGTCTCCTAAAAGTGAAGAGGATTCTAGATTGTCAAATATTGAAATAGTTGTAGCTTGTTTTTTAGACTCAAAAGCTGCCTTTTTATTTACATTTGCAAAGCCTAAAGTAGAGCAAAAAACGAATAGAAGTAGTAATATTTTTTTCATATTAATGTAATTACCCTCCAAAGATAAAACAAAAGAACGAATTCTCCAAGTATAGGAATACCGAATATGTTGTCATGTAAGTCATTGCATCACTAAGAGCCAAACCATTCTAAATACTCTAATTGAGTTGTTTTTCAAGTTTTGCCAAACGCTTTTTACATCTTGTAATTTCTTTTGATATGTACTCGCTGTATTTTTTCTTACTCTTTTTGTCTTTGCTGTTTTTCCATTCCTTATCAAGGTATTTTGCATAAGAGAGCATACCTTTCTTTTCGATTTTTAAGTATTTTTTGTGGAGTTTGTTTTTGTATTTCATATTAATTAATGTTTAATTTGGGAATGTAGTGTTTATTTTAAGGTTTGCATAATGTATTAGTTACATATAAAATTAAAGCCATTGTTTGTGATGATACTGCCATTTTTAGAGTCTTGTAAATATGGAGTTTTTAAAGTACAAAACCAAAACTATGCACAGTACTATGTAATGCATAATAATGGTATGCCTTTTGACGTTTATAGGGTATGAGTAAGATTAAAAATATAGCTGGAGCTTATAAAATAGCTAAAATGGCGTACAAGAACAAAGAGCAAATTAGAAATATTATTGCAAATGATGGGAATTCTAGAGGTGACTTTTTTGAAACGGTAGAAGAAAGTACTGGGGTTTTTTCCAGATGGTTTAAGGCTATAATAAATGGGACATACAAATTTCCTATAAAAACTTTTTTGTTTGCTGTCGGTGGGGCGTTGTATTTTATTAGTCCGATTGATCTTATTCCTGACTTTTTCTTAGGTATTGGGTTCTTGGATGATTTAACAGTGATTGGATTAGTAATTAGAAAGATATTAAGAGAGATTAGAAAATTTAAGAATTGGGAAAATTCTCAAACTGCACGGATAGGAATTATTAGGATTTCATAAAGTATTCTTGTTGGTAATGTAGTTCAATAGTCCTACTTTTGAACTCATGCTGGATGATTTCAGAAATGCAAACCAAGATGGATTCTCCTCTACAGATAAAGAGGTAGAGCAGGCTTTACGTCCTAGTTCTTTTGATGACTTTTCTGGACAAGATAAAATACTTGAAAATTTAATTGTTTTTGTTCAAGCAGCCAACATGAGAAACGAAGCGTTGGATCATGTTTTGTTGCATGGACCTCCAGGTTTAGGTAAAACTACCCTAGCGAACATCATTGCAAATGAGTTGCAATCGAGCATCAAAATTACTTCAGGGCCAGTTTTGGAAAAACCAGGTGATTTAGCCGGATTGCTTACGAATCTTGAAAAGGGAGATGTTTTATTTATTGATGAAATTCATAGATTGAGTCCTGTGGTGGAAGAATACTTATACTCTGCCATGGAAGATTATACAATTGATATAGTATTAGATACTGGGCCAAGTGCTAGGTCGGTGCAGATTCAGATAGAACCTTTTACCTTAATTGGTGCAACAACAAGATCTGGATTGCTTACATCGCCTTTAAGGGCGAGGTTTGGCATAACTAGTAGACTTAAATACTATGATTCAAAATTACTTACGGGTATAGTAGAACGCTCTTCTGGAATTCTAGATGTGGAGATTGATGAGGTTGCTGCTTATGAAATTGCGAGAAGAAGTAGAGGGACTCCAAGGATTGCAAATGCCTTATTAAGACGTACTAGAGATTTTGCTCAAATAAAAGGTAATGGAGTTATAGATGTAGAGATTGCTAAGTTTGCTTTGAATGCATTGAACGTGGATGAAAATGGTTTGGATGAGATGGACAATAAAATTTTACTTACCATAATAGAAAAATTTAAAGGTGGTCCAGTTGGCCTTAAAACCATATCTACAGCTGTAGGTGAGGAGGCAGGTACTTTGGAGGAGGTGTATGAACCATTTTTGATTCAAGAAGGATTCCTTATGCGCACTGCAAGGGGGAGAGAGGTTACTGAACATGCTTACAAGCATTTTGGTAAATCAGATCGAGAAAAACCAACCTTGTTTTAAAAAGAGCAATAGACTAAGCCCATTTTTAGTAAACATAGTATAAGACTATAGATTTTTAAACATTTAAAGACCCATTAATCAATTGATTAATGGGTCTTTAAATGCAAGTCTTTTTGTTGTGCTACCTCAATAAAGTAAAATCACCTACAAGGTCAAACCATTTACTTCTCGTATAATCCGTATACCTTATTTTATATATGTATACACCCATTGGACATAATTTGCCTCCAAAGGTTCCATCCCATCCTTGTCCAGCATCTGTTCCAGAATACATTAATTCACCCCATCGATTATGAATTTCGATTGTATAGTCGTTAATGCCTTGGAAAACTCCTCCTGGTTTAAAAATGTCGTTTCTACCATTGTCATTTGGATAAAATGCATTTGGCATATAGAATTTAAGTATAGGAGTAAGAAAAATGCTTTTCACAGCAGTGTCTGTGCACCCATTGATGTCTGTTACTTTAAGCACAATGTTGTATAGTCCAGTATCTCCAAAGGCATAGAATGGATTCTGGTCAGTAGATACATCTCCATTTCCAAATTCCCAATCCCAAGCAGAAATTCCATTTCCTACAGATAAATCAGTAAATTGTACATCTGGATTTAAGAAAGTTGGAGTATCTGGATTCATAGAGAAGTCTGCTGTTGGCAAGTTGAATATCTCTAGATATGAATTTTTAATTTCGTCATCAGCACATCCTAAATCAGAGGTAACTTTTAAAGAAATTGTATAGATACCAGGATTAAGGTAGCCTGTAGATGGGTTTTGAATTGCAGAAGTTAAGGCATTACCAAAATCCCATTCCCACTCTGCGATACTTCCGGAGGTTACAGAAGAAAGATCTGTGAAATTCACATCTTGTGGTATGCATCCAATTAGGTTATCCGCACTAAAGTCTGCAACTGGAATTGAACCTACAAGAATGTTGTTTTCTACTGTATCTGTACAGTTTTTATCTGTTACAGTTATTAATTCAACAGTATAAGTTCCTGGGGTAGCATAAATGTTAGCGGTATTTGCTCCTGTTCCCGAATTGGCATCTCCATAATCCCAATTGTAGTTATTGATCACTCCAGAGTTAGCAACAGATGTGCTGTTAAAGTTAGATGCAGAACCCACGCAAACTGTATCAAACTCAAAGCTTGCTGCAGGATTATCCCATATAGTTAAATCGTATTCTATTGAATCCTTACATCCATTATTAGATTCGGCATTTAGTTTCAAAGTTTTTGTGCCGCTAGTGGCAAATTTAAGTATTGGGTCCCTTGAAGTAGATAGGACGTTCCCGTTCTCGGACCATTCCCATTTTACTATAGTTCCAGATTCAAGAGTTGTGAAATTTGAAATTGTTTGATTGACATTTACACAGGACTCATTGAATAGGAAGTCATTTACAGGCCCTGGGTTTACAACAATGTCTTTAGTTGTACTGTCTTTGCATCCATATTTTGATGTGACTTTTAAATAGAAGGTTCTTATACCCGTAGAGTCTGTAGTGTAGTTGTATTCTTTTTTAGTGCTATTATTCGCTAAATATGTAAATTCAGAAATAGCGATACTATCCGATGTTTTACTGGAGTCTACTAACCTCAAGTCTTCACCAAAACACAATTCATCAATTCCATTTGTCCATATAACCGCAACAGGCGGTGGATTAATTATCACAGAATCTGTGACACTAGAAATGCATCCAAAGTTAGTGGTGTATTCTAATTCCAAATTGTATTTACCGGAATTTGTAAAATTTTTCACAAAAGAACTATCCGTAGATTCAGAAGAACCGTTGATCTTCCAATCAAAATCTGTAATGGTACCAATACCTAGATTGTATGTATTGTAAACAGTTGTTGCATCGCCTAAGCAAGCATCCTTGTAGAATATTTTGCCACTTGCTAGAGGATATACTGTAATGTTCCTTTTTAAGGTATCGAAGCATTTGTTGTCTTGTGAAGCAATTAAACTTACTACATGGTTTTTTGCATTTAAGTAATTATGACTGGGACTGGTTAAAGTGGAAGTACTATCGTCGCCAAATTCCCATTGGTAACTTAAACTAGAGGACCCTTCATGAGAGGTATTAATAAATGTAAATGTTTTATTAATACAAGTGTCTCTTACAGTGAAATTTGCCTTGATGCTATCTGAAATAGTCAAGGTAGTGTCCCAGCTGTTAAAGCAGCCACTATCACTTTCTGCGATTAATTCTACAGAATTACTTCCAAAAGAAGGGAAAGTATAACTAGGGTTTTGAATGTTTGAACTATCTGATCCACTATTGAACTGCCAATTCCAACCAACAATATTTCCAACATCAATTTTTGTTGAATCAGTGAATTGAGTGTTTTGGCCACTGCATAAATTTTCAAATCCAAAATTTACATCAGGTTTGGGGTTAATAAATATCTTTTTTGTTGCTGTATTTCTACAATTGTTGACAGATACAGCTTGGTTCGTAATAGTATACCAGCCAGTATCTGCAAAAGCTCTGGACACATTTTTCCCAAATACAAAACCACTACCCAAGCTCCAAATGTTTGCTTGGATACTATAGCCGGAATCAATTTTAGTAGAATCTGAAAAGAATGTTACATCGCCTGTGCAACCCGCAGTATAACTGAATCCAGCTTTGGGAGATGCATAAATAGCCAGTTCTAATACACTTGAGTCAAAACTAGAGCAGCCATTACTGTTTTTCTTGTATGCCTTCATTATTACAGTATAGGTTCCAGGTTTGGAATAGTTATGTTTTGGATTCTGAACAGTATCTGAATTCCCATCACCAAAATCCCACTCCCATTTTGTGATTGTAAGGTTAGTAACTTTTCCTTGGAAACTTACTTGTTCACCATGACAAACACCTAAGTCTTTTTCGTAATTGGTATTGGCAAGATCAATATAAACAGCTCTGTTTTTAATGTTTGCACCAGCCGCATAACCATAGGATTCATACGAGCCAAAGCCATAAGCAATGGCATTAAATCCAACATCTGAAGTAAGCCTGTGATTCCCACTTGAAACGGATAATTGTGCATAGGAATATGCTGTATAGGAAGGTACTTGAGTGAAAGAAACTGCAGTTCCATCTAGCCTAAAGGAACTTACTCCCGTAGTAGGAATAACAACATTTATGAAATTTTTAGTAATTCTTTGGCGACTTGCCGAATATAGAACAATGTCTTCTAAGGTTTGTTCAATAGGAGTTAACATAATCATGGATGGATCTCCGTATCCACCTCCGCAACTTAGTTGTGATGTATGGTATTGTGCAACCATTACTGGCTTAGGAGATCTTATGTATATTATTTGGCTACCGCTTATGGTAAATTCATGAAATTTACCAGCATTAAGATTGTAATTTGTAGTTCCAATTCTAACAACTGTAGAATTTTCTACTGCCATAACTCTAACTCGATCACTAGTCTTGTCCTTTGAGGGCACCACTATAAATTTATTCCCTAAGGAAGATTTGGGAAACATTTGTTCAAATAAGATATCACTTGAGGCAGAACTACTTGTACAACCAATCATACTATTAGAACTGCCTGAAAATACAGCTACTGTTCTACAGTTTGCATTTTTACCAGTATCAATAACTTGAACAAAAGTTCCAGTTATATCGGCATTTGCATAATTCCCGCTGATCTCACCTTTACCTTGATATACCTCACCTTTATTTAATGTAATCGAATAAGTGGTTCCTGCTTTGTGTTCTCCTCCGGTACTTATCTCGATATCACAGGATGGAGTAATGTTAATTTTTGTGCTATCTTGTGAGGCAACAACCATAAATTGACTCGATTCATTTGGGTCTCTTCTTTGTTGCACCTGAGTATAACCCATACAATAATATTCTTTACCAGTCGTTAATGTTGGTAGAACTAAGGTTGCATCGGACTTATAGGTTTCGTAAATATGAGAGTAAACTACTACTGGTAAGCTAGCGGTTACATGGATTCCTTTAGCTTGCTTGCAATCACTGCAAGATACACGTGACTTATCCGTAGGAACAGAAACTAAGGTCATGCTGTTTTTAGTGACAGTATAATTTGCTGACCAATTTTGTCCAGGGATGCTCACCGTGACATTTGCATTCGTATCGGAGGTGATGTACAAATACATATTTGCGTCATCTCCTTCAATATGGTCCATAAAACCTAACCAGAAATCGGTTCCCTTATTGGAATTATCTTGACCTTGTATTGTAAAAGCTCCCATAAAAGCGATTAGCATGATAGGTATTTTTTTAAAAATGAGTGACTTGTGCATTTTTTTTTAAAATATATTAATCTAGTAATAATAGGTTATTTTTTTCTATTTTTTAATAGAAATAATTAATAATAATATTTATGAGTAATATTTTGGATTTATTTTATTTTGGCTTTAAGTTTGCAATCCCTTAAAAAAGAAGGAATATGATATTTGTAAACATCAAAGAAAACGAATCATTAGATAGAGCTTTGAAGAAATTCAAGAAAAAGTTCGAAAAAACTGGAGTGTTAAGAGAGCTTAGAACTAGACAACAGTTCACAAAGCCATCAATTAAAAGAAGAAAAGAAAAGCAAAAGGCGGTATATATTGAGGCTCTAAGAAGAGAGGAAATGTAAATTTGCTATATAATAAGAATTTTAAAAAGTGAATTGGCTCTGCCAATTCACTTTTTTTGTTTTTAGGAATTACTAATCCGTATTAATTCTTATCTTTGGGAGGTGCAAGAGAATATAGTTGATTTTTTAGATTACTTAAGGCATGAAAGGAGGTACTCTATTCATACTATTACGTCTTACGAAAACGACCTAGGTGAGTTTCTTAAGTATCTAATCCAAGCTTACGAGGTAGAAGAAGTAGTCGAAGTGAATCACTTTCAAATAAGGTCTTGGCTGACAGATTTAATGAAAAAAGGAGTAGCGAATTCTTCCATCAAAAGAAAGGTTTCAAGTCTTAAGTCATTTTATAAGTACTTGTTAAGGGGAGGTAAAATTGGTTTTAACCCAATGGAAAAAATAGTATCACCTAAGGTTAAAAAAAGCTTACCCAAATCCATTGATAAGTTTTCCATGAATGAATTGATTGACTCAATCCCTTTTGATACTAGAGACATTAAAGGAGTAATGGATCGAGCAATATTATTGGTTTTTTATCATACTGGCATTAGAAGGGCGGAGTTAATTGGTTTGAGGGTCAGTAATGTTAATCTAACAAATAATTCACTTAAGGTATTGGGTAAAGGAGGTAAAGAGCGGATTGTTCCTTTCTCAGAGGAATTGGGAATTGAAATAACAAGATACTTAGAGTTGGATAAAGGGTCAAGGGATTCTGTTTTTCTTTTTTCGAATTCGAAAGGTGAGGAGTTGTACCCTAAATATGTTTACAATGTAATTCATAATTTTCTAAAGAAAGTTGGGGTGGCATCTCAAAAAAGTCCGCATGTCCTAAGGCATAGTTTTGCTACAAACTTATTGAATAACGGTGCTGACATAAACGCCATAAAAGAGCTTTTGGGGCATGCGAGTTTGAATGCAACTCAGATTTATACCCAAAACTCTATTGAGGAATTAAAAAGCATTCACAAATTGGCGCATCCTAAATCCTGAAAAACGGTAGTTTTGGTTAATTAATCGAAGTGTTCCTGCCCTTAAGGCTTGAAATTTAAGGGTAAATGATTTAGAGTGGAGCGCCTTTAAGGTGCTAGACGGTCGGGTTGGCTGTTAAGAGACTACCTGTCAGCAGGTTGCGCATTATTGAAAATATATAGATTTTTTTCATGGAATTGTTTGAACTTTTGGAAATTTACCCTACTTTTGCAGTCCTTTGTGAAAATAGGTCCTTTTTGTGCCCTTTTACGAAGGGTGTTAATAGATTTATTGACCACAATTAAAACGCCTCCTTAGCTCAGATGGTAGAGCAACTGATTTGTAATCAGTAGGTCATTGGTTCGATCCCGATAGGAGGCTCATTTAATTTTTGGGGAGATACCAGAGTGGCCAAATGGGACGGACTGTAACTCCGTTTGCTTACGCATACGTAGGTTCGAATCCTACTCTCCCCACATTTAAGATTCCTTTGGAGGGATTCTTCTTGTTGCTTTGTAATAAAGAAGATACTTGAAAAGTGGTTTACTTAAATAAAAGCGGGAGTAGCTCAGTTGGTAGAGCGACAGCCTTCCAAGCTGTAGGTCGCGGGTTCGAGCCTCGTCTCCCGCTCGTAATTTGAAAGCTTGAAAGCCTTTATTGGTTTTGAGGTTTTTGTGGACTTCGGCAAAGAACAGCCGATGTAGCTCAGGGGTAGAGCGTTTCCTTGGTAAGGAAGAGGTCACGGGTTCAATTCCCGTCATTGGCTCAAACCAGAGAAAATCTCAAGAACCGTAAGGTTATTGAGTTCTTGTGTTGTATGACATAAGATTTAAAGTGAAGTTACGCTAGTGATAGCAGACTAAATAAATATAATATAAACAAATAAATATCTAAATAAGATGGCAAAAGAAAAATTCGACCGTTCCAAAGACCATGTGAACATTGGTACCATTGGTCACGTTGACCACGGTAAAACAACCTTGACAGCCGCCATTACTACTGTATTGGCTAATCAAGGATTTTCTGAGCAAGCAAGTTTCGAGTCAATCGATTCTGCTCCAGAGGAAAAAGAAAGAGGTATTACAATCAACACTTCACATGTTGAGTACCAAACAGCAACAAGACACTACGCACACGTAGATTGTCCGGGTCACGCTGATTATGTAAAGAATATGGTTACTGGTGCTGCCCAAATGGATGGTGCTATACTAGTTGTAGCTGCTACCGATGGTCCAATGCCTCAAACAAGAGAGCATTTACTACTTGCAAGACAAGTTGGTGTGCCTAGATTGGTAGTTTTTATGAATAAATGTGATATGGTTGATGATCCAGAATTATTAGAATTAGTAGAAATTGAAATGCAAGAGCTTCTTGATTTTTATGAATTTGATTCTGAGAACACTCCTATCATTCAAGGGTCTGCTTTAGGTGGATTAAATGGTGATCCAGAATGGGTAGAGTCTATTCAGAAATTGATGGATGCTGTTGATACATGGATTCCAGTTCCTCCGAGATTAACTGATCTTCCTTTCCTTATGCCAGTAGAGGATGTATTCTCTATTACAGGTAGAGGTACGGTTGCTACAGGTAGAATTGAAAGAGGAACTATTAACTCTGGAGATGGTATTGATATCATTGGTATGGGAGCTGAAAACATGAAATCTACTGTAACAGGTGTGGAGATGTTTAGAAAAATCTTAGATCAAGGATTAGCAGGTGATAATGCAGGACTTTTATTAAGAGGTATTGAGAAAGCAGACATTAAGAGAGGTATGGTTTTGTGCGCTCCTGGGTCTGTAACTCCTCATGCTAAATTTAAAGCAGAAGTTTATGTACTTTCTAAAGAAGAAGGTGGACGTCACACTCCATTCTTTAACAAGTATCGTCCACAGTTCTATTTCAGAACAACAGATGTTACTGGTGAAGTAATGCTTCCAGATGGTACCGAAATGGTAATGCCAGGTGATAACGTAACTATTACTGTTGGATTGTTAAGCCCAATTGCAATGGAAAAAGGTTTACGTTTCGCAATCCGTGAGGGTGGTAGAACAGTAGGTGCAGGACAGGTTACTGAAATTATTGAATAATAAATTAAGGCCTAAACGGGTGTAGCTCAGTTGGTAGAGCACTGGTCTCCAAAACCAGGTGTCGGGAGTTCGAGCCTCTCCGCCCGTGCAATTAAGATGGAAAAATTAAAAAATTTATGGAACCTAACATGGGATGAGCTCCTTAATAAAGTAACATGGCCAACATGGGACGAATTAAGAGCGAGTACTATTTTGGTGCTAATAGCTTCATTGATTTTTGCAGTTATTATTTACACTATTGATTATGGCGTAGGTAATGTGCTTAAGTTAATTTATCAAATGATGAACTAAGAATATGACCGACGAAGTAAAAGAAGTTTCAAGCGAATTTCAGTGGTATGTCGTAAGAGCAATTACTGGTCAGGAGCAAAAAGTGAAAAGGTATATTGAGACAGAACTTGAAAGAGAGAAGCTGTCTAAATTTGTACCTACTATCCTTATCCCTATGGAGAAGGTTTATAAAGTGAAAGATGGAAAGAAGACCTCTAGAGACAAGAGTTTCTTTCCTGGGTATATACTTGTTAATGCGCACTTAAAAGGGGAGGTTGCTCCAATTATTAAGGGTATTAATGGAGTTGTTGGTTTCTTGGGGTCAGGCGGTGAGCCTATTCCATTAAGGCAAGCCGAGGTGAATAGAATATTAGGGACTGTGGATGAGATGAGTGAGCAAGCTGATCTTGGAATGGAGCCTTATGTAGTTGGGGAGTTAGTGAAAGTAACAGATGGTCCATTTAGTGGATTCAGTGGTACCATAGAGGAAGTGAACGAGGATAAGAAGAAATTAAAGGTAATGGTTAAGATTTTTGGGAGAAAAACTCCTATGGAATTGAATTATATACAAGTAGATAAAGAATAAAATGGCAAAAGAAGTATCAGGTTTTCTGAAATTGCAAGTAAGAGGTGGGCAAGCAAATCCAGCTCCTCCAATTGGTCCTGCGCTTGGTGCGAAGGGTGTAAATATTGTTGAGTTTTGCAAGCAATTTAATGCAAGAACACAAGACAAACAAGGACAAGTATTACCTGTAGTGGTAACTTTATATTCTGATAAATCATTTGATTTTATCATAAAGACTCCACCAGTTGCAGTGCAATTATTGGATGCTGCAAAGAAGAAAAAAGGTTCTCCTGAGTCAAATAGAGTAAAAGTTGCTACTGTAACTTGGGATCAAGTGAATACTATTGCTTCCGCAAAGATGGTTGATTTAAACTGTTTTGAAGTTGAGTCAGCAATGAGAATGGTTGCAGGAACAGCTAGAAGTATGGGAATTAATGTGTCTGGAAAGGCACCATGGGCATAAATTAAAAACGGGGCGCTTCCTTTACCCCTTTTCTATTATAAAAAATAAAATGAAATTAACGAAAAAAAGAAAAGCCATATTTGATAAGGTTGATGCCGATAAGGTATATGACATCAATGAAGCTTGTAATTTAATAAAGGAAATTACAACAACAAAATTTGATGCGTCTATAGATTTGGATGTCCGTTTAGGGGTTGATCCTAAGCAAGCAAATCAAATGGTAAGAGGCGTAGCAACACTTCCACATGGTACAGGTAAAACTGTAAAGGTTTTAGTTTTCTGTACACCAGACAAAGAAGCAGAAGCTTTAGAAGCTGGTGCGGATTGGGCTGGGTTGGATGAGTTTATTACTAAGGTAGATGGTGGATGGACTGATATGGATGTCATCATTGCGATGCCTTCTGTAATGGGTAAGATTGGTAGATTAGGTAGAGTTCTAGGACCTAGGAACTTAATGCCTAACCCTAAATCTGGTACTGTAACTCCTGATGTAGCTAAAGCTGTAAACGAAGTAAAAGCTGGTAAGATCGATTTTAAAGTAGATAAAACTGGAATCATTCATACCTCAGTTGCTAAAGCATCTTTTGAAGCAGATAAGATTAAAGATAATGCTGTAGAGTTAATACAAACTCTAAGTAAATTAAAACCTTCATCTTCTAAAGGTACATACTTTAAAAGTATATACATGTCCAGTACAATGAGTCCTAGTGTATGTATTGATGTAAAATCTATTCCAGGACTTTAAATATAAGAAAGATGACAAAGCAAGAAAAAGAAATTCAAGTAGCAGAGTTAACTGAAAAGTTTAATAGTTCTAACTTCTTATATGTTGTAGATACAGGTGGATTAAATGCCATTGAAACGACTACATTAAGAAGAAATTTACACAAAGCAGGTGTTAGCATGCGTGTTGCAAAGAATACTCTTATAAAAAGAGCGATGCAAAACTCTTCTAATGAATATGGTGAGTTAATGGATACCTTAAAGGGTACTTCTGCTATCATGTTTACTGAAGATGCTAAATCTCCGGCTAAAACGATTAAAGCTTTTAGAGCAAAGAAAGATAAACCAATTTTAAAAGGTGCCTACATAGACAGCGATTTGTTTATAGGGGATGAGAACTTAACTGCTCTTACTGAGCTTAAGTCTAAAGAAGACCTTATTGGTGAAATCATCACTATCCTTCAATCTCCACTTAGTAACGTTATGTCAGCACTTAAGTCTGGTGGCAATAACTTAACTGGAATATTGAAAACATTAGAAGAAAGAAATAAATAATAAAATAAAATAACCCTTTAATAAAGAATAAAATGGCAGAATTAAAAGATTTCGCAGAACAATTGGTTAACTTAAGCGTTAAAGACGTTCAAGAATTATCAAACATTTTAAAAGATGAGTATGGTATTGAACCAGCAGCAGCAGTAGCAGCAGCTCCAGCAGCAGGTGGCGCAGCTGAAGCAGCTGAAGAGAAAACAGAATTTGATGTAACTCTTAAAGCAGCAGGTGGTGCAAAATTACAAGTTGTAAAATTAGTAAAAGAATTAACAGGTCTAGGTCTTAAAGAGGCTAAAGAACTTGTAGATTCTGCTCCTAAAGCTATCAAAGAAGGTGTATCTAAAGACGAGGCAGATGCACTTAAGGCGAAGCTTGAAGAGGCAGGAGCTGAGGTAGAAGTAGCATAATTACACCTATTAAATAAATAGAATAGACCCCGGATTTTTCCGAGGGTCTATTTGTGTATTTTGCTTTTTTATCCTTTAATTTTTTTATAACTAATTTAACAACACAATTGGCAACACTTAATAATATAAAGGAGAGAGTTAGTTTCGCTACGAGAGACAGCGTTATTGACTACCCAGATTTCTTGGAGGTTCAACTACAATCTTTTCAAGAATTTTTTCAATTAGACACCCCAACGGATAAAAGGGATGAAGAAGGACTTTTTAAAGTTTTCAATGAAAACTTCCCTATTCATGATACAAGAAATATCTTTAACTTAGAGTTTTTGGACTACTTTGTTGATCCACCTAGATACACCATTCAAGAGTGTATTGAAAGAGGATTGACTTATGCCGTTCCATTAAAAGCAAAGCTTAAGCTTTCTTGTAATGACCCAGAACACGAGGATTTTGAAACTATTGTTCAAGATGTTTATTTAGGTACTTTACCTTATATGACACCTAGTGGAACTTTTGTTATCAATGGTGCCGAAAGAGTAATTGTATCTCAATTGCATCGTTCACCAGGAGTTTTCTTTGGACAGAGCTATCATACTAATGGAACCAAGCTATATTCAGCGAGGATTATTCCATTTAAGGGATCTTGGATTGAATTTGCTACTGACGTAAACAGCGTTATGTATGCTTACATCGATAGAAAGAAAAAGTTCCCAGTAACAACTCTTCTTAGAGCAATTGGGTTTGAATCGGATAAGGATATTTTAAATATTTTTGGTCTTGCTGAGGAAGTTAAGGTTAGTAAATCTGGATTAAAGAAATACCTTGGACGTAAGTTAGCTGCAAGGGTTTTACGTACATGGATTGAAGATTTTGTTGATGAAGATACTGGTGAGGTTGTTTCTATTGAAAGAAACGAAGTTATCATTGAAAGAGATACTGTATTAGAAACGGATCACATTTCTGAAATCTTAGAAGCTGGTGTTAAGACAATTATTCTTAACAAAGAATCAGATGATAAGAATGATTATGCAATAATTCACAATACTTTACACAAGGATACTTCTAACTCAGGTAAAGAAGCTGTAGAACATATTTATCGTCAGTTAAGAAATACAGATCCGCCAGATGAGGAAACTGCGCGTGGTATTATTGAAAGATTATTTTTCTCTGATAAACGTTATGATTTAGGAGAAGTAGGGAGATACAGAATTAATACTAAATTAGGTACTGATACTCCAATGGAGCAAAGAGTACTTACAAAAGATGATATTATTAATATCATTAAGTTCTTAATTGAGCTAATAAATTCTCGTGAAGATGTAGATGATATTGATCACCTTAGTAATAGAAGGGTTAGAACAGTAGGTGAACAATTGTATCAACAATTTGGTGTTGGTCTTGCAAGAATGGCAAGAACAATAAGGGAGAGAATGAACATTAGAGATAATGAAGTATTTACTCCAGCCGATTTGATTAATGCAAGAACACTATCGTCTGTTATCAATTCTTTCTTTGGTACAAATCAATTGTCTCAATTTATGGATCAAACGAATCCATTGGCAGAGGTAACGCATAAAAGAAGAATGTCTGCCCTTGGGCCTGGTGGTCTTTCAAGAGAGAGAGCTGGTTTTGAGGTAAGAGATGTGCACTATACACATTACGGAAGATTATGTACTATTGAAACTCCGGAAGGACCAAATATTGGTTTGATATCATCTCTTTGCGTACACGCAAAGATTAATAGCATGGGATTCATTGAAACACCTTACAGAAAGGTGAAAGATGGAAAAGTTATTATGGATGAGGAAGTGGTTTATTTGAGTGCAGAAGAAGAAGATGGTAAGAATATCGCACAAGCTAGTGTAGCAATGACTGATGATGGTGTATTCACCGAAAGTGTTGTTAAGTCTAGAAAAGAAGGCGATTTCCCATTGGCAAATCCTCAAGAACTAGATTACATGGATGTTGCACCGAATCAGATTGTTTCGATTGCAGCTTCTCTTATTCCATTCTTAGAGCATGATGATGCAAACAGAGCCTTGATGGGATCTAACATGCAACGTCAGGCAGTACCTTTAATGGTGCCTGAATCTCCAATTGTAGGAACAGGATTAGAAGGAAGAGTGGCTAGAGATTCTAGGACTTTAGTAGTTGCTGAAGGAAATGGTGTGGTAGATTATGTGGATGCCAATGAAATTAGAGTGAAGTACAACTATTCCGATGAGGAAAAATTAATTTCATTCCATGGTGAGGTAAAAGCTTATCCATTAATTAAATTTAGGAGAACTAACCAAAATACTTGTATTAACTTAAGACCTATCGTTAGGAAAGGGGATAAAGTTAAAGAAGGACAAGTACTTTGTGAGGGATATGCAACAGAAGCTGGTGAGCTTGCTTTAGGAAGAAACTTAAAAGTAGCTTTCATGCCTTGGCAAGGTTATAACTTTGAGGATGCAATTGTAATTTCTGAGAAAGTAGTTAAAGACGATTACTTTACATCGATTCATATCATTGAGCATGAATTAGAGGTTAGAGATACGAAAAGAGGCCAGGAAGAATTAACGGATGATATTCCAAACGTAGGTGAAGAGGCTACTAAGAATTTGGATGAAAATGGTTTAATTAGAGTTGGTGTTGACATCAAAGAGGGTGATATTCTTATTGGGAAAATTACTCCAAAAGGAGAGACAGAGCCTTCTCCAGAAGAGAAACTATTAAGAGCAATCTTTGGTGATAAAGCTGGTGATGTTAAGGATGCATCTAAGAAAGCATCTCCATCAGATGGTGGAATTGTAATAGATAAGAAACTATTTACAAGAGTTAAGAAAGATAAAGCTGCTAAAACGGAAGATAAGATAAGACTTGCGAAGCTTGAAGCGGAGCACGAAGATCAACTTCAAAAGTTAAAAGACCAATTGGTTAAAAAGCTTTATGAGGTAGTTAACGGGAAGACTTGCCAAGGAGTTAATAACTTATTTAGAGAAGAAGTAATTCCTAAAGGAACTAAGTTCACTTTAAAGAATCTGAATTCTATTGATTATAGTCAAGTTAATTTCTTTGGATGGACTGTAGATGCAGAGAGAAATGCACTAATTGTTAAGATTCTTAATGCATACTCTCAATCTAGTAATCATATTATTTCCTCTTTTAAAAGAGACCACTTTGGAATCGCAGTAGGAGATGAGTTGCCAACAGGTATTCTTAAATTAGCAAAGGTATACGTAGCTAAAAAGAGGAAACTGAAAGTTGGTGATAAGATGGCTGGGCGTCACGGTAACAAGGGTATTGTTGCGAGAATCGTTCGTGAAGAAGATATGCCATTCCTAGAAGATGGAACTCCAGTAGATATCGTATTGAATCCATTGGGTGTACCTTCAAGGATGAACTTGGGACAGATATATGAAACTGTTCTAGGATGGGCTGGAAAAGAACTAGGTCTTAAATTTGCTACTCCTATTTTTGATGGAGCAACAAACGATGAGATAAATGAGTATATTAAAGAAGCAAACATTCCTGCAAATGGGAGTGCGCAATTGTACGATGGTTTGACAGGTGAAAGATTTGATCAGAAAACAACTGTAGGTATTATTTATATGCTGAAACTTGGTCACATGGTTGATGATAAGATGCATGCTCGTTCTATTGGACCCTATTCACTTATTACACAACAACCATTGGGTGGTAAAGCTCAGTTTGGTGGTCAGCGTTTTGGTGAGATGGAGGTATGGGCTTTAGAGGCATTTGGTGCTTCTAATATTCTTCGTGAAGTTCTAACTGTAAAATCAGATGATATTATTGGTAGAGCAAAAACATATGAAGCCATTGTTAAAGGTGAGAACATCACTTATACAGGTATACCAGAATCATTTAATGTATTGATTCATGAGTTAAGAGGATTGGGCATTGAAATAACATTTGAATAATTATGATTGGAGCTAAGAAAGTGCAGAAATTGAATAGTAATTTTACGAAAGTAAAAATCGGTTTATCCTCACCAGAGGTAATTCTTCAGCGTTCTCATGGAGAGGTAATTAAACCAGAGACAATTAATTATAGAACCTTTAAGCCAGAAATGGGTGGTTTATTCTGTGAAAGAATATTTGGACCAACTAAGGATTATGAATGTCATTGTGGTAAATACAAGAGAATTAGATATAGAGGTATTGTATGTGATAGATGTGGGGTAGAGGTAACCGAGAAAAAGGTTAGGAGAGAAAGAATGGGACACATTAATTTGGTTGTTCCTGTTGCACACATTTGGTACTTTAAATCTTTGCCTAATAAAATAGGTTACTTGCTAGGTCTTTCTTCTAAGAAGTTAGAGCTTATTGTATATTATGAAAGATATGTCGTAATTCAAGCTGGTATTAAATCTGAGGATGAAGTAAATCACATGGATTTCCTTACAGAGGAGGAGTATTTAGATATTCTGGATACTTTACCTAAGGAGAACCAAATGCTGGAGGATTCTGACCCAAATAAGTTTATTGCTAAAATGGGAGCTGAGGCAATCTGGGATTTGCTTGGAAGATGTGATTTGGATCAACTTTCGTTTGATTTAAGACATCAATGTGCGAATGAAACATCGCAACAACGTAAAAATGAAGCGTTAAAACGTCTTAAGGTAATTGAAGCTTTCCGTGCAGCAAATGCAGATGGTAAAGCAGCAAATAGACCAGAATGGATGGTTATCAGAATATTACCTGTTATACCACCAGAATTAAGACCATTAGTTCCATTGGAAGGTGGAAGATTTGCAACGTCTGATTTGAACGATTTATACAGAAGGGTAATTATCAGAAACAACCGTCTTAAAAGACTCATTGAGATAAAAGCTCCTGAAGTTATTTTAAGAAATGAGAAAAGAATGCTACAAGAGTCTGTAGATTCTTTATTAGACAATACTCGTAGAGCAAATGCTGTTAAGGCTGATGGTAATAGACCTCTTAAATCTTTAAGTGACATGCTTAAAGGTAAGCAAGGGCGTTTCCGTCAGAACTTATTGGGAAAAAGGGTAGATTATTCTGGTCGTTCTGTAATTGTTGTAGGACCTAAATTAAAATTAAATGAGTGTGGTCTTCCAAAAGGAATGGCTGCTGAATTATTTAAGCCTTTCATAATAAGGAAATTAATAGAAAGAGGGATTGTTAAAACAGTTAAATCTGCTAAGAAAATTGTAGATAAGAAGGACCCAGTAATTTGGGATATTCTTGAAAATATTTTGAAAGGACATCCTATTCTACTTAACCGTGCTCCTACACTGCACAGATTAGGTATTCAAGCTTTCCAACCAAAATTAATTGAAGGGAAAGCAATTCAATTACACCCGCTTACTTGTACTGGTTTCAATGCCGATTTTGATGGAGATCAGATGGCTGTGCATGTTCCTTTAGGAAATGCTGCAATTGTTGAAGCTCAATTATTAATGCTTGCTTCGCACAACATCTTAAACCCTGCCAATGGTACTCCAATAGCTGTACCTTCTCAGGATATGATTTTGGGTCTTTATTACATAACGAAGGCTAGAAAGAGCACAAAAGATTTAAAAATGAAAGGCGAAGGTCTTACTTTCTATTCTTTTGAAGAAGTAAGGATTGCATACAATGAAAAGCAAGCGGATCTGCATTCTATTATAAATCTTAAATTAGAGAATGGCGAAACAATAGAAACTACTGTTGGTAGAACTTTATTCAATGAGGCAGTGCCTAAGCAGTATGGATTTATTAACGAAGTATTGAACAAAAGATCACTTAGAGATATCATTGGTAAAATGATTAGAACTGTAGGTGTTGCAAGAAGTTCAAATTTCCTTGATGATATTAAGAACATTGGATTCCATTATGCATTTAAAGGAGGACTTTCGTTTAACTTATCTGATGTTAAGATTCCTGATTACAAAGAAGAGGCAATTGTAGCAGCAAGAAAAGAAGTCGATGAAAGATGGTTTAATTACAACAACGGTTTCATCACAGAAACAGAAAGATACAACCAGGTAGTTGATATTTGGACTAGAGTAAATTCTAAATTATCGGATGTTCTGATGAAAGAATTAGCAGAAGATAGACAAGGATTTAATCCAATTTATATGATGCTTGACTCTGGAGCAAGGGGTTCTAAGGAGCAAATTAGACAGCTTGGTGGAATGAGGGGACTGATGGCAAAACCTAAAAAGAATGTAGGTGGAGGATCAGGCGATATTATCGAGAACCCAATTCTTTCTAACTTTAAGGAGGGTCTTTCAGTACTTGAGTACTTTATATCTACTCACGGTGCTCGTAAGGGTCTTGCCGATACGGCACTTAAAACGGCAGATGCTGGTTACCTTACTCGTAGGTTGCATGATGTTGCTCAAGATGTTATTGTTAACGAAGAAGATTGTGAAACATTAAGAGGGATATCAATATCTGCATTAAAAGATAACGATGAGGTTGTAGAATCTTTATACGAAAGAATTCTAGGTAGGACTGGATTGTTTGATATCGTTGATCCTAAGACAGGTGAAATGATCATTGAAGCAGGTCAGGAAATTACAGAGGAACTTGCACAGACAATTGAAGATTCTGAAATTGAAGAGATCGAAATGAGATCTGTTTTAACTTGCGAAACCAAAAGAGGAATTTGTGCTAAATGTTATGGTCGAAACCTTTCATCTGGACAGATGGTACAAAAAGGAGAAGCCGTAGGAGTAATTGCTGCACAGTCTATTGGGGAACCAGGAACACAGCTTACATTGAGAACATTCCACGTTGGTGGTATTGCATCTAACATTGCAACGGAGAATACTTTAGCTGCTAAGAAAGATGGAGTTCTTAACTTTGATGAAGTTAGAACGGTTAAAGCCAAAAGAACTGACGAAGAGACTGGTAAAGTGAATGAGGTAAATGTTGTTGTAGGAAGGTCTGGTGAAGTAAGAATCCTTGATTCTAAAACTAAAGCAATCTTATTGCAAAATCCTATTCCTTATGGTTCTACTTTATTTGTAGAAGAAGGAAAGAAAATTACTAAAGGTGATGTTATTTGTTCTTGGGATCCATTTAACGCTGTTATCTTAACAGATGTTAAGGGCAAGGTTCGTTTCTCTGATTTAGAAAGAGGAGTTAACTACAAGGAAGAAAATGATGAGCAAACTGGATTTAAGCAGTTAATCATTACAGAAACAAAAGACAAAACTTTATTACCTGTATTAGAAATAATTAATTCTAAGAAGGAAGTAATGAAAGAAATCAACTTACCTGTAGGTGCTTACTTATCTGTAGAAGATGGACAAAGTATGGAACAAGGAGATGTTCTTGCAAAGATTCCTAGAACAGGAAGCAAGACAAGAGATATTACAGGTGGTCTACCAAGAGTAACAGAGCTATTTGAAGCTCGTAACCCTTCTAACCCAGCAGTTGTTTCGGAGATAGATGGTGTTGTTTCTTATGGAGGAATTAAAAGAGCCAATAGAGAGATCATTATTGAATCCAAAGATGGTGAAATTAAGAAATACTTAGTGCCATTATCTAAACACATCCTAGTTCAAGATGGTGATTATGTAAGAGCTGGTATCCCATTATCTGATGGTGCTGTAACTCCTATGGATATCTTAAGAATTGAGGGGCCAGGTGCTGTTCAGAGATATGTTACCAACGGGATTCAGGAAGTTTACCGATTGCAAGGTGTGAAGATTAACGATAAGCACATCGAAGTAATTGTGAGACAAATGATGCAGAAAGTTGAGATTGTTGAGCCTGGTGATGGTCAGTATCTTGAAAAAGAAGCAATTGAAAAATGGAAATTTACAGAACAGAATAACGGCTTACACGATAAGAAAGTAGTTGTTGTAGCTGGAGATAGTGAAAAACTTAAACCAGGACAGATTGTTAGTATGCGTGAACTTAGGGAAGAGAATTCTCTAATGAAACGAAACGATCAAGCATTGGTAGAGGTTAGAGATGCTGTTCCTGCAACTGCAACGCCAGTTCTTCAAGGAATTACGAAAGCAAGTTTAGGAACCGAAAGTTTCCTTTCTGCAGCGTCATTCCAGGAGACTACAAAGGTTCTTAACGAAGCAGCAATTTCTGGTAAGGTTGATCATATGAGAGGTCTTAAGGAGAATGTAATAGTTGGACACTTAATTCCTGCTGGAACTGGTGTTAGAGACTTCCAAGGGTTAGTTGTTGGATCACAAAAAGAGTACGATAAATTAATGGCTGCAAAAAATGGAATTATTTATCCAGAAGTTGATGCCGATACGGACACGGTAGTTGAATCTTCAGCATCTGATGTAATGATTACTGATAGAACTCAAGAAGAAGAGTAATAAGCTTCTTGTAACAATAAAAAAAGCACCTTTGATTAAACGAAGGTGCTTTTTTTATGCCTGCTTTTTACCGTTCCTAAACCGATAGAATATTATTATAAATAGGAGTTATATTTGAAGACTAAATGTCAAAGTACTAACGTTATATTACTGTAATTTACAATCTATGAGAATTAAAAGTTTAACAATTTTGTGTTTGTTCCTGTTTTTAATGGTTAGCCCTAACGTTTCTGCGCAAGGAAAACATTACCAAGGAAGATTATGGCAGATTAGTGGAAATGGAATGGACAAACCATCATACTTGTATGGTACAATGCACGTTAGTCGTAAAGTGTCTTTTCATTTAAGTGATTCTTTCTTTCTAGGACTAAAAAATAGCGATATAATAGCATTGGAAAGTGATCCTTCCACTTGGATGGACCATTTTTTTAAACGCTCTAGGAGAGCCGTTTTATCCAGTTGGGGTGGAAGAAGTGGAGGTGATGGATTTTATGAATCTGCTTTTAGTATGAGTTATCCAACAAAATTAAATCTAAAATGGCTTTTTAGAAACGAGAATAGATTTACAAATGGCATGCTTTATCGTTCATCAGATTACTCAGAGGATTACGAAGAGGATACTTATTTGGACCTATTTATTTACCAAGCAGGTAAGAAACTTGGTAAGGGAATTGCATCATTAGAAAACAACGATACAGTACGTTATCTAGAAAAGTTAGCGAATAAACCAACTAAAGAAGACATTAAGAATAGGAAAAAGTATAAAAGGCGCTATGGCCTATTTACAGCAATTGAAGATGCTTATAGAGACGGAGATTTGGATCTATTGGATTCCTTAAATCAGTTAGGCAACCCTACTAGTATGTACCACCATTATTTTATTGATGAAAGAAACCGAAGAATGGTGATTAAGATGGATTCCATTATGATGTCTGGTGAAACAGTATTTGGTGGTGTTGGTGCAGCACATTTGCCAGGTGATGTTGGGATGATCAAGCTTTTCAGAGAAATGGGTTATACCGTAAGAAGTGTGACACATGAGGAGGGGAAAATAGCTAACAAAACAAAAGACCAAATTGAAAGATTGAAAAGTCCTGTTACTATTAATACCTATACTTCTACAGATGGTGCTTTTAAAGTAGATGTCCCAGAAAAATTGTATGAGAGTCATTATGGAGGAGGAACACAGTACTATTATCCTGATATGGGCAATGGAGGTTATTACCAGGTCAATAGAGTAAAACACTTCATGAGTTTACAGGAGAAAGACGAAAGCTATATACTTATGCAACTGGATAGTCTGTTCTTTGAAAATATACCAGGTAAAATACTCAGCAAGAAACAAATAACAGTAGATGGTTTTTCTGGTTATGACATTATGAATGTAACGAAGAAAGGAGAATATCAAAGGCATGCAATCTTCGTTTCTCCTCTAGAAATATTTTATTTTAAGGCTCATGCCAATGGGGATTATATGAAAAAGGAATCGGATAAATTTGTTAATTCGATTCATTTTTTTCCAACCAAACTCCTTGACGATAAAAATTATACTTTCTCACCCCCTTTCGGAGAATTTAAATTGAATTTTCCTGCTATTCCTTATTTTAGCAGTGATACAAATGCAATAGAAGCAACAAACTCAAGTTTTGAACTACAGTGTTTTGATCCCAAGGAAAACGAATATTATCTTTTTAAGAAAACTACTTTACAGGACTATTATTTTATTGAAGAAGATAGTTTTGAATTGGGTCGAATTGCGGAAAACGTTCTTGAGAATTTGGAGTACGATAGCATTATCTCCTACGAGCATTTAGCAAATCCATATTCTGTTTTAAAGGTAATTGCCCTTAATGAAAATAAGAAAACTATCAATATTTATTTGAGCACTGTTGGGGCAAATTACTATTTGCTTTTAACAGATGCCGTAACCGAAAGAGCCAATAACTATTTTAATTCTTTTAAGAGGGTGGATTATAATTACGCGCATAAAGCCAATGAATTTGTAGATACAAATATGTACATAAAAGTAGATATCAATTATGCCTTAGAGCCTCAGGACGAGTTTGAAGATGCCTATTCATATTACAGGTATTATGGTGGCAATGATGAGGATGAACAGGATAAAGGGTATCAATCCAAAACCTTGTATATGAACCTTGTTTCTCCTGAGACAGGTGAGTCTGCTGTTATAACGTATTATAAGTATTACAAATATTACACAGCTCAGGATTCATCCTATTGGAGTAATATTGTTGACGCCTATGTTGGTGATGAGAATACATATCCTCTTAAATTATCCAGTATAAAATACGATACAACAGGTGGTATTAAAAAAGTGGACTATTTATTTACAGATACCGGCAGTTCAAAAGGGATTAGAATTAAGATGTTTGTTAAAGGAGCAGTTAATTATTCCATTACAAGTCTCATAGATACTATTGTTGGACCTAGTCCATTTATAAACCTAGTATTTAATTCATTTGAACCATTGGATACAACGATTGGAGAATCTATATTTACTGATAAAACCCCAGTCTTTATTAGTGATTTATTTTCGCAGGATACTATCCCTAAACAGCATGCAGAGCAATGCTTGAATAGAGTTACAATATCAAAAGAGTATTTAGATTCTCTGCAATTGGCATTTTATAAAGTGAAGTTTGAGAAAGACGGTCTATTAAAAAAAGCGCAACTTATTGAGACAATTGGCAAAACAAAAGAAGAGAATGCTATCCCTTTCTTGGAGAAAATATATAAAAACTCAGTGGACACATTCATCTACCAGGTGGCCGTACTAGAGGCATTGGCAATGTTAGAGAAGGATAGAAGCTTTCAATCTTTTAAAAATTTGGTGTTAGAAGAAGCACCTCTTACAGATAATTCCTATAAAATAAACAGTATTTTTTATGAATTAAATGATACTCTAGAGCTAGCTTCAAAGCTTTATCCAGATTTACTAGAGCTTACTTCTTACCCTGAATATAAGGATAATATTTACAGCCTATTGGCTCAACTATTGGATAGTAATAAGATAGAGGCAGAAAGATATAGGTCAGAAGTAAGGAAGATAACAAGAGAGGCGAAAGACCAATTAAAAAGACAATATGCTTCAGAAACAAAAGGAAAAAGTCGCTACAGCAAAAGCAATGAAAGCTATAATGTCCTGTTGGATGACTTTGTGAAAATATTAACTCCTTATTATCAGGAAGATGAAAGTGTGAAAGAGTATTTTAGTAGACTTTTACGATCGCAAAATAAGAGGTTAAAAATGAATACTGTCCTTCATCTCACAAAACATGGAATTGCAGTTAATGATACTTTTTGGAATTTCTTTTCACAAGATCCTAGGCTAAAAGTGGACTTTTATGCTGCGCTACATGAAAAGAAAAAAACGGATTTGTTCCAATTGGATAGTAATTCTCAAAGGACTTTTGCAAAATGTAATATTATAAATACGTTGTATAATTATCAGGAGAAGGAAGATACTATAAGCTATGTTGACAAAAGACTAGTACTTGCAGATGATACGAGTGGTTACATTTACTTTTTTAAAGTAAGGCAAGAAGATAATACAGATTGGAGTCTTGCCTATTCTGGTTTATTCTCACTCGACAGTACTGAATTGTTCACAGAGGCATATTTAACCGGTAAGGGACAAGAATTAAGTAATAAAGACGATATAAATAAAGTTATTGGGAATCAAGTGAAAAAATTTAGGTGGTTAGAGAGAAAAAGAATATCGACTAGAAGGAATAGCTACTATGATTATATGGATTAAGGTTATTGATTTAAGCTAAAAAACACACAGTAATATTACATTGGAGACAACATATTCTCGTTAAATTTCGTCATATTTGTAAGAATTGAAAAGATTACTAACTATATTGACCATATTGCTCTTTGCATTTGAAGGGTACTCCACCCATTTAGTGGGGGGAACAATGCATTATGAGCATTTAGGTAGGGTTGGTGCAAGGTACAAGTACAAGGTTGTATTTACTATATATAGAGATTGTATTAGAGCAGAGGCAGAATATGATCCGGAAATAAAGGTTTGTATTTATGGACAAAAAAGTAAAAAGATCATATCTAGCTTTGATGTTGACTTAGATGGGGTTCAAAGGGTTGACCCTGTGGGACAAACAAAATGTCCTCTGCTTGTCGATAACGTTTGTCTTGAAAAAGGAACTTACACGAAAGAGATAATATTAAGTGAGTCTACAGATGGTTATATACTGAAATGGGAACGCTGTTGTAGAAACGATCAGGTAAACTTGCCAAACGAAGGTGGCAGACCGAAATATGGACAAACCTATATTGGTTACATTCCGCCTACTTATATTGTAAATTCTTCTCCCTATTTTTCCGAGATTCCAGTACCTTTCATGTGCCTTAATGATACCACCGAAATTAGGAATTATGCAATAGACCCGGATGGAGATTCCTTGGTCTATTCATTTATTAAGCCATATACTGGGGCTTCAAACGATGACCCAAACAATTATCCAGACCAAACTTGTAAGAGTAATTTTAGTTTAAGTAACATAAGATATAATATTGGGTTTAATGAAACAAACCCATTTGGAGCAAGCGGTTATGCAACCATTGACTCTAAAAATGGTCTGACAACTTTTATGTCTAAAAGGGAAGGGAATTTTGCAGTTGCCGTTCAGGTTAAAGAATATAGAAAAGGGGTTCTATTAAGCACATCTATTTTGGATTTGCAAATTTTGGTATTTAAATGTGACCCCAATGCCAAACCCAAGTTTACCCAGTTTAAAGAAAGCCATGAAATAGAAGCTGGACAAGAATTGTGTTTTATCTATTCAGGTGCGGATTCAGATCCTGGAGATCGAATTACAATCAAAGCGATTGGGGATATATTTACTGGAGCAAATGGGTTTAAAGGAACTAGAGCAACTTTTGCTGAAAGATCTGGAACTAATACAGTTGGTTCTCAATTTTGTTGGAATACGGATTGTGACCATGCTAGGGAAGAACCCTATGTGTTTACTATAGAGTTAATAGATGACGGTTGTCCTCCAAAATTCATTAATAAAAATGTCTCGATTAAAGTTTTGCCATTCATCTCTGAGGTTGAGATCACAGGCTCATCCCCAGTCTGTTTGGGAGAGGAATATGAGTATGTGGCAATTAAGGGAAAACCCCAATCAATTTTTACATGGACGGTGGAAGGGGGAATAATAACTTCTGGATTTGGCACAAATACAATTAAGGTTATTTGGACAAATGGACCTGGGAAATTGATTGTAAAAGAAACAAGTAGGTTTGCTTGTTCTGGTGCCTTAAAGGAAAAAGTGGTTACAATGTATCCTCCTGTTCCTTCTCCAATTTTTACTGGTAAGGATTCCGTGTGCCTTTATAATGTTGAACTCTATTCAGCTCCAGCAGTAAATAATATATCTAATTATAAATGGTTAATAGATGGTGGGTCAATAGTTGGTAATTCTGACCAAAGGAATATTGAAGTAGTTTGGAATAGGATAGGGAAGGGATACTTGAAATTAGTTCAGGTTTCAGCTGATGGCTGTGAAAGTGATACTTTCAATATGGACATTACGACTATTAAATTGAATGCTCCTACAATTGTTGGCCCTGTATCCATATGCCCAAATAATCTCAACGAATATTATATTGAAACACCGAATTCCAGTTCAACTTATATTTGGTTTTATAATGGAGTAGAACAAGTTCAATCTAATTCGGATAAAATAATTATTCGATTTGGCGACCCAGCAATAGACGTAGTCAGTGTGGTTGAGGAGAATAGTTTAAAATGTAAAAGTGATACTGGAAAACTTCGTATTAAAGTTGATCACGACTTAGATGGTCAAATTCCTGAGTTAAGAGATGAGTTTTGTGTGTTTACCGCTAACGAAAGGTATTATGTAGTAGAGGGAATTTCCTCTACTTATGAATGGAAAGTTGATCTAGGGACCTTAATATCTGGTCAAGGCAATCATGAAATTTATACAGATTGGAATGTGGCTGGAAATGGCTATGTATCGGTTATAGAAAATGCATACGATTCAGTAAACAAGCAAGTGTGTATTAGTAAGGAAATGTTCTTGCCAATTATAGTCCACCCAAAACCAGATACAAAAGGAATTACAGGAGATATGGATTTGTGCCAAATGAGCGGAATGACTACTGACTTTGGTGTAACTGGATTTGCAAATTCAACATTTAATTGGAGTTTTAATGGAGATGCTAGTAAGGTAATTAACCAAGGAGATAAAGATATAAAATACCCTCTTGATGAAAGCGATACCTTCTTAATTCAGGTTGTTGAAGTATCTGAGTTTGGATGTTTAGGAGATAGATTAGATTCATTACTTTACATTAGACCAAGACCTAATGCAGATTTAATACTGGGAGATGCAGTTGTCTGTTTCCCAGATATTACTAACAAGCGGTATTCTCTTCAAGGTTTCGAAGGTTCAACTTATGAATGGTGGATCAAAGGTGGTGAGTTCGTCTCTATAGATAGTAATCTAATTGTAGTAAACTGGTTTAACAACAACGAAGGACAATTGTCCATCTTGGAAACATCTTTTTTTGGTTGTGTAGGAGATACAATTAAGTTAGATGTTTGGATTGATAATCCAAGTTTAAAATTGGATGTAATAAGCGTGCTTCCTCCACCTTTGGGTGACGATGGTATCCTCTTAAAGTGGAATTTAATAAATGGGGAGCGTTACGACAATGTATTTTTGATACAAAGAAGAGATGCTGGCAGTACTCTAGGTTTTCAAACTGTTGGTCAGGTTGCAGGTAGTATTTTCCAATTCATAGACCAGCCAATTAATACGGATAGCAATGCATTCGAGTATAGAATACTCGGTAAAGATTTATGTGGCAACGATCTTATTTCAGACGTCCATACGAATACCTTATTAAGAGGGACACAGCCAGAGGCTTATTCTGCGTCACTTAATTTTACGGATTATTTGGGATGGCAAAATGGAGTTTCTATTTACCAATACCATAGACTGTTAACAGACAAAACACCTTATGAGTGGTATTATGATGCACTTGAATCCAATACTGCTTATTTTGATAATGGCTTAGAGCATTTTACTCAATGCTATAGAGTGAAAGCTACAGAATTAGGAGGAACCAATGAGGTTACATGGTCAAACGAAGTTTGCTTTAATTATGAGCCAGTTGTATTTGCGCCAAATGCCTTTACACCAAATAATGTTGGACCAAATGATTCTTACTTTGTTGTTGCAGGAAGCTTTAAGACAATAAACTTAGCTATATACAACAGATGGGGTGAGAAGTTATTTGAAACTCAGGACATCAACGTAGGATGGGATGGAACATATAATGGTAAACCTGTGAGTCAAGGAGTATTCATCTACTCTCTAGATTATACGAGTTACGATGACACACCTTACAGACAAAAAGGAACAATTACTTTGCTCAAGTAATTGGTATTAAAAATTTATTAGGAAGAAATTGAGAATGTGTAGGACTCCATGATTGGATTAGCCAATAGTTTGTCACATGCTTTCTTAACTGCTTCATTTGCTTCGCTTTCATTAGCAGCATCTATTTCTAAAGTAATGTGCTTCCCTATTCTTACTTCACCTATTTGGCTCAAGCCAATATTCCCCATACTTTGAGAAACGGCTTTCCCTTGTGGATCAAGTAAACCATTCTTTGGCATCACATCTATTTCTGCTATAAATTTCATTCTTCTGTTTTTTTAGATGGCACAAAATTAACCATTAGTGACAATAAAACATATACCATGAACAAATAAACTCCTCCACTAACTTTAAACATAGCTAAAAGTAATATTGCAAGAAGTATTAGGAGATACTTTGGCCAATTTAATTTAAGGTCATAGGACTTAAACTTTAAAGCTAACATTTCAAAAGGAGACACTAAAAGAAGCCCAAATAAAACACTAATTAGGGCTAGACTTTCTTTGTTGTGCAGTAGGTTGTTTAGTAAAGTAATCTCCTTAGTTGAATAAAGAATAAACATACAAGCTACAGTGAGTGCAACAGCAGGAGTTGGAACACCAATAAATGTGTTTGACTGTCTTGTGTCTAAATTAAACTTGGCCAGTCTTATTGCAGAAAAAAGAGGAATAGCCAAAAAGGTATATGAGATTGGACAGGTGCATCCCATCATTTTATATATAAATATTCCTGGTACTACCCCAAAAGTTACCATGTCAGCTAATGAATCTAATTGCTTCCCTAATTCAGATGGGACTTTTAATAATCTAGCAACAAAGCCATCAAAGAAATCTAAAATTGCTCCCATGAATACACAATAAGCAGCGGAAGTATAATCTCCTTCAAAAGCTAATTTAATAGCAATTATTCCTAGTGCTAAATTGCCTAAAGTAAATAAATGAGGGATAGCAAATTTGATTTTGAACATGTTATTATTTTAAGTTCTTATTTAGATTAAGTAGAACACTGAAACCAGCATGGAACCCAGAATTACTCATCTTTGGCGTATTGCTAACAGCCTGTCCATTAAGTTTCCATAAATTACTAGATAAGTCTGTAACATATCCAATGTTAAAACCAAGTCCCACATAAGTTCTAGTAGCAAAAATTATATCAATCATATAATCCACAATAAATCCTGGATTCTCATAAGTGGTATTTTCAAATTGTTTAAATGGTGGAAATGGTGGATCTATAGGGGTTTCATTCTTCAAGTACTCCAAACTTGTTTTGGCGTAACCCAACCCTATCATTGGGGCAATCATATTGCGCTTGTGTCGCAGAAAGTTATATCCAAAATACCCTATGGTGGAGGCTTGTTTTAATTCTACAGAATAGTCATTGTCTAATAGGACAGGGTCTTGATTCGTCCACTTATGAGATATTTTAGTAACATATCCTTTGTAATCAAAGGTAAGGTCAACAAATCTACGCCCTAATTCTGTTTTAAAATCCGAAAATCCTGGGAACATGTTTTTTATTGAACTATTCAATGCCTCTACATCGTTGTTTACATAACCTATTAGACCATAATTGAAGTAAAAAGAAATGTAATTTTTATTTGCTAATTGCTCTAAATAGAGCACTTTTCTAGAGGAGGAAACGGTAGATTTTGTTAGTACAACGTAATCAATTTTTGAATCATTCATTGGCTGGAAGCCAGAGTATTCATAGTTGTTTTCTGCTGCTAGAATTATTTTATCGTGAAATTGAACCGCTCTTTTATGCAGGGAATGCGGTAGAACCTGATGACTTAGTATAGCATATACCTTATACTCTTCTTTGTTGTTAATGAAGGTAGAGTATGCATAGACACCGCATTCTCTATTTCCTCTTTCTCTTTCTAGGTTGCACCATGGCAAATAGGCGTAATACTTAAGATTAGGATATTTAGAGTGATAAAAGCTATAATTGTTTTTTACAACTAAACTTGGATTGGTATAAGTTGTTTTGCGATTTAAAGTGAAGTTCAAAAATGCCTTAGAGTTTTGTTGGTCTATTTCATAGGTCTTGGGAGAGAACTGAATTAATTTGGTAATTAATGCATCGTAATCTATTACTGTTTCATCCACAGACGAGAATTCATTATCCTTTATTAGTGCTTCGGTGAAATTATTGATGCTGTAAATTTTAGAGGCAGCAGCTTGTACTTTGTTTTTTAAACCGTTGTTTGAACTAGAGTTTGCCATCAACTCATTTAGGTATAGAATTTCCATTTCTGGGAATTTATCAACTCCAACACCCATTATTTGCAAATTATGAGAATCGCTTTTTTCATTGTAAGATCTAAGAAATTGGAAAAAGGTAATGTCTCTTTCTCTGTAATGCTCTTCTTGTATTTCAAGGTATTTAGTAGACTCTCCATTAATGTATTTATTGATAAAATACATTTCGCTTATTCCTCTTTCCAATAAGATGCCATGGACGTCCTCTTTCTTATTTAGGTATTCAATTAATTTATACTGAAAATCATTCTTCTTAAGTTCATGTTCGAAATCCTCACCAATTAGGAAGATGTTCTTGTCATCCATAACATCTTCAAAGTTCACAAAAGCATCCATCCCAAATTCGTTAAGTTTTATTTCTTGAAGCGAATTATTTTGAGACAAAACTATAGAATTTCCTATAAATAGATAAAGGAGGATAGTTAGAATTGACTTTCTTTGCATACTTGCAAAATTAACAGAAAATTTAACTTATTTGGGGCAATGAAAATATTAACCTACAACCTTAACGGTATTAGAGCAGCGGAGAAAAAAGATTTGTTTGGATTCCTAAAAAGAGAGAACCTTGATGTGGTTTGTATACAAGAAACAAAAGCTCAAAAGGATCAGTTTGATGGAGAGTTCTTCTCGAAATTGGGATATAAGGATTATTGGTTTTCAGCACAGAAGAAGGGGTATAGTGGAGTGTTAATTTTATCCAAGGAAGAGCCCATTCATGTGGAGTATGGTTGTGGTCATGAATTATTTGATTTTGAAGGTCGTGTGATACGTGCAGATTTTGAAAACTTCTCTGTTTTCTCTATTTATTTCCCTTCTGGTACGGCTGGAGATGTGCGTCAAGATGTTAAATATGAGTTCTTGGATTATATTTTTGATTACTTGCAGGAAGTGAAGAAAAAGATACCCAATTTAGTAGTTTGTGGAGACTACAACATTTGTCATAAAGCAATAGATATTCACAATCCAGTTTCAAATAAGAAAAGTAGTGGATTTTTACCAGAGGAAAGAGCATGGATGGATAAGTTTTACGAGTCAGGTTTTACAGATGGGTTTAGATACTTTAATGAAGAACCTCACCATTATACTTGGTGGAGCTATAGAGCGAATTCTAGGGCAAACAACAAGGGTTGGAGAATCGATTACATCTCTGTTTCAGATGGGTTAAAAGGTGAGATGTTAGACTCCAAGATACTAGCAGAGGATATACATTCGGATCATTGTAGTATGTATTTAGAGCTTAAAGGATGAATAAAAATTTAGAAATACTTGCTACTGCAGATGGGTCTTATACCTTATACAACAAAGAGATGGATGAGACTTACCACTCTAGGAATGGGGCATGGAGTGAGTCCCAGTATGTCTATATAGAAATGGGTATACAGGACTTGCCTTTCAATGAAGTCAGAGTATTAGAGATTGGTTTAGGAACTGGTACTAATGCGATATTAACTTATCTATACAGTCAAAAATTTCATTTTAAGGTAGATTATACGACACTAGAACCATATCCATTGGAATGGGAGCTTTTAAAGAAAATGCAATTTGATAATAAACTTTCTTCTATAGATTGGTCCGTTTTTAAAAAGATGCATGAAATTGAATTTGATAAAAAACATCAAATGGGGCCATACCTAACCTTTAAAAAGTTGAAGCAAAGATTAGAAGATTTTGAAACAAAGGAGACATTTGATATAATTTATTTGGATGCCTTTGCTCCAAATAAACAAGAAGAGATATGGTGCCTTAGTAACATTAAAAAAATGCAAAACTTACTTTTACCCAATGGTAAATTAGTGAGTTATTGTGCCCAGGGGCAATTTAAAAGAAACTTAAAAGAGGCTGGTTTTCGAATAGAAAACCCACCCGGTCCGCATCATAAGAAGGAAATGACTGTAGCTTTTAAGATTTAAGTGTTTTCAAAAGTGCTATAGCAAACGTATGTAATTTCCTTATTTCATCAGCAGTTGCAAAACGTAAATTTCTAAATATTATAATCATGTCTCCACAACTTTCAATATGGTAAGGTGCCTGTGAATTAAAGAATTCAATTTTTTCAGCTGTGAAATAATTCAGAACTTCTTCTCTGTCTTCCCCTTTTAGGGCAAAATCATGAGAGAATTTTTTGTCGTTAATATCTATTTCTTCATGCGTAGCAAGATCAATTAACCTATCAATTAATTTTTCTTTCTCTAAGGTAAATTTAGGTATTCTTTCATTTAAACCTATAATCATTGCTGTGACATGAAACTCTTCGGATGCAATGATGGTTCCTTCATCAAAAATAGTGTCGCAGATAACCCATTCTTCACCAGTTTTAAACTCTCCATTAATTCTGTTTTTGGTATACTCTAATGGTCTTGAGTAGAAGAAAGGAAACTTATTTAAATTGTATATTTTCCAATCTTTCTCTGCATCAAATAGCCAATGATTCAAAGCACTCATTTCTTTGATTTTCTCCTGTCTTCTTGTCTTTCTAGTAGTCCTATTTAAGTGAGATTCAAGAACATGCAATGAGAATGGATGAGAGGATGAGGTGGAGTGAATCTCGAGACCAATTAGCGAGAATTTCCCTCCAGTACGTTCCCATTTTTCTGCAAAATTATGGATGTTTTCTAAGGTAGAATAATCAACCAATCTTGCATGAGAGAAATCCATCACAATTGCTTTTTCTTTAGGTAATTTGTTTATTATTTTTTCCGTTTTGAGGTAATTCACAAAATTTATTACACCCTTCATGGAAATTTCTACTTTTACATCGTTTTCCTTAATTATCTTAATAGATGGTTTTAAAGTGTAATTAAGGAAAGATTTCATTGGCATGGAAGCGCGCAAAAAGTGTAACAATAGAGTAAACATGGCTCCCAAGAAAACTCCCATTATTAAATCAGTATATAAGGAAGCTAGAATGGTAAAACCTAGTATCATAAATTGTTCCCAGCCTTTTTCAAGATTGTCTTTAAATAATTTTGGCGAAGCTAATTTATAACCTGTAAAAACAAGAATAGCAGCCAATGCCCCATTTGGGACTAATTTAATTATTTGTGAAGCATACAAAACTATGAGTAAGAGAAAAAGTCCTTTTACAAAGTTTGACCATTTTGTTTTTGCATTGTGATTTATGTTTACGGAGCTTTGAACAGGTGCTGTTACAATTGGTAAACCACCTAGAAAGCCTGAAAGGATACTTCCTATTCCAAGACTCATCAATTCTTTGTTCAAGTTCGAAGTTCTTTTTTGTGGGTCCAATTTGTCCACAGCCTTTGTGCCTACTATGGAATAAATGGAGGAGATGAGTGATATGGACAGAACAATTTGCCAGAATTCAGTAGTGTTAATCAAGGAGAAGTCGGGTGTCCCTATTTGTAGCAATTTGAAATTTGGGAGTAAAGGATTACTTGTTGTGAAATTAGGGATATCAATTAACATTTTGCTACTAATTTCATGTGTAAAACCTAGGAAATTGATATCACTAATAGTATCCATGTTAAAGAGGAGTACCCAAGAAATTGAAAATATTAAAACCCAAACAGGTGCTGGGATAAAGTGAATAAATTTACTTTTTATTTTTGAATGCGCAATTAGTATGGCCAAGCAAATAAAAGAAAGAACAAAAATGAAAGGGTTCATTTCGGCAAAAGCCATTGGTATTCCTTTTAATACTGCAATAGTACCTTTACCGGTAGGTGCTAATCCCATCATTACATAGATTTGTTTAGCAAAGATTGAAATACCTACAAAAGCAAGCATCCCAAATATAACTGCAGAGGGCAATAAACTGCCCATTTTACCTAATTTCAATAGACCAAATAAAAACTGAATTGCTCCGGCAAATACAATGGCGGCTAATACAGCAGGATAGCCTATGGCCTCCACTGAAGCAAGAAGAACTACGATTAAACCAGCCCCAGGTCCATTAATTGCAACTAAGGATCCTCTAAAAAAAGTGCAAAACAATCCTCCTATAGCCGATGCTACTATTCCTGCCATCGGTGGGAATCCAGAAGCAACCGCTAGTGCTAATGTAATTGGTAATGCCACAAGAGCAACGCTTATCCCTGCGATAATATCAAATCGTAGAAATGACGTTTTGGAGTTTTTTAGTGATTTGTTCAAGCTTATAAAAATAAGGCTTAATATTTAAATGAGAAAGTTTTTATGTGATTTTAAACCTTTTCAATTTTGTTGCATCTTAGAATTGAAACAAATAAACAAGAACATGAAAAACATAATATTAACGACAATGATTGTTGTATTAGCTCTAGGAGTTACTGCTCAGGTCTCAAAGAAGGATAAAATTGAAAATAAACGAAATGGAGAATATGCCTGGATTAAAGCAAACTTAGACCTAACCGAAACTCAGAAAAATCAATTAGATACCATAAATAAGTCTTTGCGCTCAGAATCAAATAGGATGAAAGAGTTAGATAAGGAAGCAAAAAAGACAAAGCGAAAGGTTTTAAAAGAGAAAAAAGACAAAGCATATAAAGCTGTTCTCTCGACAGATCAAATTGCCAAATTAGATGCACATAGAGCAGAGAAAAAAGTGGAAATGGTAAAAAAAAGAAAAGAGAGGATTGAAGCAATAGACCCCAATACCAAAGCAGATGAAAAAGTTGCTGAGTTAAGAACATCTATTGGTCTTACAACAGAACAAGAGCCTTCCGTGAAACAAGCCTATGTTGACTTTCTTGCCTCTAAAAAGAGTATTGCCCTTATGCCCAAAGATACGGAGGCGGATAAGGAAGCAATCAAGTCTAAAAGGAAGGAAGCTGGAAAAGCATTACGTGTTTCGCTTAAAACGACCTTGACAAAGGAGCAAATGGATAAGATGAAAGAAATGAAAAAGGAAAAAAGAGGAGGGAGGAAGTAGCAGTTATTTCAATTGATTGAAAGAGAGCCTGATGATTTTAATTGTCGGGCTTTCTGTTTTTATAAGCCGCTCTTGTTTTAATCTTTTGTTTCTCTCTTTCTATAATAAGTTGAGCAATGACTTTATTGGCATTCTTAATGTCAGATAAATTTAAAGCCTTTTTAATTTTTATTTCACTCACATCAATTCTATATAAGGTATTAACAAGTTTAGAAAAGTCAGTATCGATTAATTCTTGAATGTATTCACTTAACACTAAAAATAAATCTTCTTCTGACTGAATTTCTTGTAAAGATTTTGAATCAAGCGGGAATACCTTGGTTATTTGTTGAGCTAAATTATCCACCTATTTCAAATTCTGTTATTAATTAGAATAGAGATGGTTGAATCTCATCACTATCGTCCCGTTTGTCCTCAATTGTAAATTTCACCTCTTTCTTTGGTGTTGGAGTGTCTTCTTTAGGCTCTTCTTTTCTAGCTTCTTCTAATTTAGCTTCTGGTTTAGTTTCTTCCTCTTTTCTCTTGTCTTCAATTTTCTCGGCTATTGGCTCGGGCCTCGTTTCTTTTTTTTCTGGGACTGATTCCTTACCCTCCTTTATTATTTCAATTGGTTCTATTTCTTCCTTATTGATTTCCTCTTTAGCTTCAGTGGATACTACTTCAGAACCTGAATTCCCATTGTTGCTCTCTTCCTTTTCCTCTATTGGATCACCAATCTTAGGACTTTTTAGCTTCGCAGAAACAAATTTATCGTAAGTCACTTTGTTACCTATAGACCTCCAACCCTTCACGTCTATCTCATCTTCCATGACATAAGTGATGCTTTCTGCCTCTCCTGATTTATTCTTGGTTTTAAGGATGACTTCACTCGGGTAATAGGTAGTGGCCAACAGCATTTTTGAACCTCTGTGTTCTGTAATGAATTCAAACTTTTTGTCTGTAGTAGAGGTTTCAACCAAGAAGCGTTTTACATAGTAATCTTTGTTCTTACTATCGTAATGAATAACAGATATAGGTAGCTCCTCATGGAATTTTTGGATCAAGTAAATGTCACCAGGTTCGTACCTATTAGAAAGTTCAAAATTAGTCAACTCATAACTTCCATTTTTGAACACTACCAATATTTTGTCATCTCCTATAAAACTGCCTAATAGTTGGCCTCGGTCATCTACATTCAATCTTCCTGTAGCCTCGTCATACCATATTTTTCTTCCACCAACTGTAGATTTTCCTTTTTCTTTTAACTCTATTTTACGAACAGGATGCTTGGAAAGAATATTTCCTTTCGAGTTTCTTCCTTTTATTTCTAATTCGGAAAAATCATAGTCAAAGTAGCTTTTTCTTGCATTGGCAAGTGAACTTAAATAAACGGCAACAATTTCTGCTTCGCTGTTAGGGTTTGCAGTAAAGTACAATAGTTTGGAATTTGGACTGCCTGCAGTAACATCGTATTCTTTATCTCTTATTATAGAAGGAACATTAAAACGCTTCATCATGGCACGTTTGCTTTTGCCATCTAGGTATACTGCATTGTATACCATCATGGTATCGTTCTTTCTAAATATGGCTACATGAATAAGGTCCTTACCCATAAAGTTCTTTTCACTCACTTTACTCACCATGTATTTGCCATCCTTGCGGAAAGCGATGATGTCATCAATGTCAGAACATTCAGTAACGAATTCATCCTTCTTAAGTCCGTATCCCACAAATCCTTCTTTGTAATTTACGTACAGCTTTTGATTTGCAACAGCTACAATATTCGCTTTGATGTCGCCGAAGGTTCTAATCTCTGTTTTACGTTCTCTACCTTTACCATATTTCTTTAGTAAATCTTCAAAGTAGGCAATAGCAAATTCTGTAAGATGTTCTAAGTGATGTTTCACTTCAGTAATGGCATCTTCTATTCCTTTAAGTATTTCATCTGCTTTGAATGCATCAAATTTAGAAATACGCTTAATCCTAATTTCTGTTAGGCGGGTTATGTCTTCTACCGTAACATCTCTATGAAATAACTTTTTAAATGGATCTAAACCTTTGTCTATGGTTTCAATAATAGCTTCCCAAGTTTCTGCCTCTTCTATATCCCTATAGATTCTTTTTTCAATAAATATTTTTTCTAGAGAGGAGAAATGCCATCTTTCATTCAATTCACTAAGCTTTATTTCTAATTCTCTTTTCAGTAACTCTTTGGTGCGCTCCGTTACTATTTGCATTACATCATTTACGCCAATGAAAACGGGTTTCTCATCAATAATGATACAGCAATTTGGTGATATAGATACTTCGCAATCCGTAAAGGCATAAAGCGCATCGATAGTTTGGTCTGCGGAAACACCTGGAGCCAATTGAATTTCAACCTCTACTTCTGCGGCTGTATTATCAATTACTTTTTTAATCTTTATCTTACCCTTCTCGTTTTGTTTTATGATAGAATCGATCAAGGAACCTGTAGTGGTGCTAAAAGGAATCTCTTTTATGGCAATGGTCTTTTTGTCTACTACGTCAATTTTTGCTCTTACTTTGATTCTACTCCCTTTTTTTCCTTCGTTGTACTGAGAGAAATCTGCCATCCCACCCGTAATAAAGTCAGGCATTAAATTGGTTTTTTTGCCTTTCAAAACTGCTATAGAAGCTTGTATAAGTTCTATGAAATTATGGGGCATTATTTTGGTGGAAAGCCCTACTGCAATACCTTCTACTCCCTGAACAAGGACCATTGGGAACTTTACTGGAAGTGTAACAGGTTCTTTCTTACGACCATCGTAACTCAATTGCCATTTTGTAGTCTTATCATTGAATACTACATCCAAGGCAAACTTGGAAAGTCTAGCTTCAATGTATCTAGGTGCAGCAGCACGGTCACCTGTTCTTATATCCCCCCAGTTTCCTTGGGTCTCTATTAATAATTCTTTTTGTCCGATGTTTACTATTGCGTCTCCAATAGAGGCATCCCCATGTGGGTGGTATTGCATGGTGTGGCCAATAACATTGGCAACTTTGTTAAACCTACCGTCATCCAAGTCTTTCATCGAGTGCATGATTCTTCTTTGCACTGGCTTAAAACCATCTTCAATGGTAGGAACTGCACGTTCTAGAATTACGTATGACGCATATTCTAAAAACCAATTTTCGTACAAACCAGCAATTGGTGTTACCTTGGGATAATTGTGGTTATCTTCCTGAGGAACTTCTTCTTGAGGTAAGTCGTTGTTTTCTATTTCGTCGTTTTCTTCGTCCATGCTTTACGCAGCTTTCTCGTTATCGTCTGTCCCTATAGGATCGTCGTTTACTTCAATGTGTAAGTTCTCAATAATGTGTTCCTGTCTTTCTGGTGTGTTCTTACCCATATAATATTTTAACAAGGACTCTATGGTTGTATCTTTATGCAATATCACTGGATCTAGTTTGATGTTCTCACCTATAAAGGTTCCAAATTCCACAGGTGAAATCTCACCCAATCCCTTAAATCGAGTTACCTCTGCAGATTTCCCTAGCTCATCCATTGCTTTGAGTTTTTCCTTCTCAGTATAACAGTAATGCGTTACTTTCTTGTTTCTTACTCTAAACAGTGGAGTTTGAAGAATAAACAAATGACCATTTCTTACTAGGTCCGGAAAGAACTGTAGGAAGAAAGTCATTAATAACAATCTAATGTGCATACCATCTACATCCGCATCCGTTGCAATTACAATCTTATTGTATCTAATATTCTCAACGCCTTCTTCAATGTTTAAGGCATGTTGTAACAGGTTAAATTCTTCGTTTTCATAGACTACTTTCTTAGTGAGTGAATAGCAATTTAGTGGTTTCCCTCTCAAGGAAAATACCGCTTGTGTGTATACATCTCTACTTTTAGTTATGGAGCCACTTGCAGAGTCACCCTCCGTAATAAAAAGGGTAGTGGCATTGCCTCTTTCGTCCTTGGCGTCGCCAAAGTGTACCTTGCAATCTCTTAATTTCTTATTGTGTAAGTTGGCCGTTTTAGCTCTTTTATTGGCAAGTTTTTTAATGCCGGCCATATCCTTGCGCTCCCTTTCACTTTGCTCAATTCTTTTCTTAAGTGCGTCAGCTACTTCTGTGTTTCGATGTAGGAAGTTGTCTAATTTCTGTTTTACAAAGTCGTTAATAAAAGTCCTAAGTGTTGGGCCATCAGGTCCTATGTCTGTTGAACCAAGTTTTGTCTTAGTTTGTGACTCAAATACCGGTTCCTGAATTCTAACACTTACCGCAGCTATGATTGAAGCACGAACATCAGAGGAGTCGTAATTCTTCTTGTAGAAATCTCTAACAGTTTTTACCAAAGCCTCTCTGAATGCTGCTAGGTGGGTTCCCCCTTGAGTGGTGTTTTGACCGTTTACAAAGGAATAATACTCTTCGCCATATTGGTTGCTATGGCTCATGGCGAATTCTATGTCATCGTCCTTAAAGTGCATGATGGGGTAACGCAAGGTTTCCTCGTCGTGTTTGCTTTGCAGCAAATCCAAAAGTCCATTCTTAGAATAAAATCGTACGCCATTGTACCATATACTTAATCCAGCATTAAGGTATACGTAGTTCCATAAAAGGTTTTCTAAATATTCAGGAATGAAACGGTAGTTCTTAAAGACAGTATTATCCGGCTCAAACTCCATTAAGGTACCATTCGACTCAGTTGATTTGCAAATTTTATCGTCTTCTACAATTTCGCCTCTGGAGAATTTAGCTCTTTTTGATTCTCCTTCTCTAAAGGATTGAACCGTAAATTCTGAACTCAATGCATTTACTGCTTTTGTACCCACTCCATTTAGTCCTACCGATTTTTGAAAGGCTTTGGAATCGTATTTACCACCTGTGTTCATTTTTGAAACACAGTCTATTACTTTTCCTAATGGTATTCCTCTGCCGTAATCACGAACTTTTACTAATTTATCTGTTACCGTAATTTCAATTTTACGACCGTTCCCCATTACAAATTCATCAATGGAGTTGTCTACAATTTCTTTTACTAGAACATAAATACCATCATCGGTTGCAGAGCCATCTCCAAGTTTACCTATGTACATACCTGGTCTAAGCCTGATGTGCTCTTTCCAGTCTAGGGACTTTATGTTTTCTTCACTGTAATTATTCTCTGCCATGTGGGCTTGCTTTCAATCTCCGAAAGTACGAAAGCACCGTTTTTTAAGGAAGCCTTTTTATTTAAACTTATAAACGTGTGTGTGGATAAGGGGTAAGGGAGCTAAAATCAAAAGAGGAAAGTGAAAAAGTTTTCGGAAATTCATAATTTAACAATCCGGAATTGTCTTAAGAGCTATTTCCAGCCGACCATTAATCCATCGCTTCCAAACTTGCTTTCATGCTTTCGTAGGTAGCATAACCTCGTGTAATGAATTGTATGGTATCCTTTTTCCGGTAAATCACCGATGGGAAACCGCTAGCTCCTATGGATCTGCTTTTTGCAAAATCTTTTTGGGTTGCTTCTTTCATTTCTTGAGAGATAAATTTTTGAGAAAAATTGGTAAAATCAATACCCAATTTTTTACATATTGGTTCATAAAACACAAGCTCTTTAGGGTCATTAGATTCTACATAAAACGAATGTTGAAACAGCTCGTAAAAACGCAATACTTTATGGGGTGATAGGTTACGAACCGTCACTATAGCCCGGCAGGCAGGTTCTGTATCATAATTAAAATCATCTTGATTTAAAAGGGCATCGCTAAATGGTTGGCCACTGCGTTTTGCAACCTCTTCCCAATGGTGCTTTAAGAAGTTTTTAAATTTTGTATTCCATACGTCGCCACCTCCAGCACGCAGGCCTCCCATTACAAGGCTAAAAGGACTAGCCTTCTCCTGGCTATAACGGTGCAATGCATTGAGCTGTGGGGAAATCCCCCAACACCAACTGCACATAGGGTCACCGACATATATAATCTCTTCATCCGTCTTCCATTCTATAGTAGCAACTGAGCTACGCGAAGATTCAGGATTCTTGCATTAACCCGTTACAGGATCACAGTTTACTTCAATTTTGTTGCTCATTTTTGGGCTTTTTTTTAGCAGTAACAATGTATTGTTCTTCCAGGGTATTTTGATCTATTTTGACCTCTGTAAATCCAACTTTTAATAAGTCTCTTTTTACCTCTTCTGCTGCTATTCTATGATCTAGAGGTGGTCCATGATTGGTCTCCTCGTACTTGAAATCTACATTCATGAGTATGCCTCCTTCTTTTAGTCCATGGAAACAATGGGTCAGGTATGCATGTTTATCGTTAAAGTGGTGATAGGTATCTACAATAAGCACTGCATCGTATTCCTTTTCCCCTAATTCTGGATTGTCATAGCCCACAAGTTTGGTGATGAGGTTACTTGTTTTGTCTTTCTTTATTCGCTCCTCCATAAATGCAATAAATCGCTTATCTACATCAATGGCGCTTACCTTAGCTCCCAAATTAGCCAATCTAAAAGCAAAGTATCCAGTACCTGCTCCAATGTCTGCTATCTTTTTTCCCTTTATTTCTCCTAGCTTCTGGATTACGATAGCTGGTTTTTGCCAACTTGTTCTTTCTTCGCTTTCAAACCTTTTTGCTAAGTCCTCAAAAGAGTTTTTGTTCATGTGGTGGTTTGCTTTGTTGTGATCCTTATGAGGATGTTTAGCAGGTTCGCCTTTTTTATGCTCATGCCTTGAGTGTTCCTTTTCATTGCGTTTCGTGTCTGAATTACAAGCACAAAGCACTAGAGAAATAATAGCAATTGACTGGTATATTAGTTTTCTTTTCATAAGGCTTGGATTAAAACGGGTTGGTTGCCCAAATGTTTATCTCCGGAATAAATCCTTTATCACGCATTTCAACAACTGAAATAATGGAATGTGCAATGTCTTCTGAACCCAATTTGTTGTCCATCTCTTCTCGTTCTGCTCTGTCTGATGCTGCAAAAGCAGTTGCGACTTCACTAGGGTTTACCTGAACAACACGGATGTTAAAAGGGCGCAATTCCGCTTGCCAAGACTGTGTCATTCCTCTAACTGCAAATTTAGATGCAGCATATATACTTCCGCCTACAAATCCTTTAAGACTAGCACTAGAACCAAGGTTTATGATATTACCGTAGTTTTGTGATTTAAAGGTTTTAACAATCTCTTGCGTGAGCAAGGCTAGCCCAAACACATTGGTTGAATACACTTGTTCAAGGTCTTCTATTGTTATTGCTCCCATTTTTGGGAATACGCCAATACCCGCATTATTTACCAAAACATCCACTTTCCCATTAAGCAGAGCCACTGCTTTCTTTGCCATCTCCGGAATAGAACTGGTGTTACTGATATCAAATAGTAAGGGAATAGCACCTATCTCTTGAGCTACTTGATGTAACTTGTTTTCATCTCTTCCCGTGATTAGAACCTTGGCGCCTCTTTTAATAAACTGTTTCGCAGTTTCTTTCCCTATTCCTGAGCTACCTCCGGTTATTAGTATGTTTGAATTATTGATTTCCATCTTAGATTTTTATTAATTATGAGTTAAATTTATTTTAAATACTTATCTAACAAATTTGCAACCGATTCGGAAGATGAGCTATTGCTTATTTTTTCAAGTTCTGAGGCACCTAGCATTTCCTGCACCTTTGCCTCTACTTGTAACAAAGGCTTCTCATCTGGTGGTTCTGGGAAAAGGTTTTGTTCCTCAAATAACCTACGAGTAACTACCGCAACTTCATGAGCTCCTGCATAGTTCTTTTGTTGCTCGAGTAAATAGGATAGGGCAATTAAGCCATAGGCATCATCAGCTTCTTGACCTGCTTCTTTTCTCAACTGATAGTATTTTTTTATTAATCCATTGGCAGCTTTAAAATCTCCTTTGGCAGTAGATACAAATGATTTATTAAAATGGTCAATGGTATACATTCCAGTGGCACCTATAGCAGCACTAATTTTCATGCTCTCGTCGTAGAAGCTATCTGCTCTTTCCATGTTGCCAATGAGTCGCCACATTTCTGCATTCATATGCGCTCTATACATCAACCATTGCTTGTTACCTGTTTTGGTAGACAAGGCAACCAATTCATCACTTAATTCCGTTAACCTTGTGGTATCTAACTTGCGCTGCGCATTGCGACAAAGAGAAGTTAATGCTCTGCCAATTAGGGTGTCATTCTCAGTATTCCTTCCTATTTCTAATACGGTATTTGCCAATTCAATAGAACCAGCATCATCTCCTTCTTTAAACAATTGGTAAGCTTGTCGCAGCATAGCCTTGGCAGAGTCTTGGCTTATGCTTTGTTCTGTGTTTGATTTGTTAACCTGTTTTGGAGAGGGACCGCAGGACATTAGAAAGAATAGGGTAAAAAGAGAAGTAAAGTAGATGATGGTTTTCATTTTTTTGGTTTAAAAATTCAAAAATACCTTTTTTTATCGAGCCAAACATCTCCTATTTTAATGGAACATAATGCCAAAGAAATGATACTGGCAATTCTATTTTAATTCTTATAATACTTGCAGTATTACATGCCTTTATAGTAAAAGGCATGTATTTCGCCACTCCAGCTAAACGAGCGTATTCCCTCTGGAATGGTGTTGAAGTTTATTAGCCACGGAGTCGTTAAAAGGGTTGTTTTTTTCATGAAAACGTTTTATTAGTAGCCTGATAAGTTTCGATTCATCTTTTTGAAAAAAAGTCGGGTAGCTCCGGCACCACCCGAAAACTACCCTGGGCTGTTTCCTAAGAGAGGGTGAACTCCCTATAAGACAGAAACAACATGGTACAAAAGTACTTCATTATTGGGACATATAAATTTATTTATAGAGACGGAGTGGATAGTATTAAAAAGGAATTTAAGACCTAGGTGCCGTTTGTTGCTTTAGCTCCTTTTTGTCTATTTATGGGATTATTCCCAAGGCAATTTTTTAACTGTGTCTTTCTTCTCCTCGTTCTTTACTGGATTTAAAGGGTCTACTGGGGCGACTTTCTTCTTGACACCAAAGTATTTCCTAAAAGTTTCTTTGTTATAAGTAGATACATTCCAGTCTTTCACAACCTTCCCTTCTTTTACCACTAAGATTCTAGGGAAGTCATTTCCTTCTAGAATTCTTTTAAAAGCAACGTAATTTTCTGTTCTAATATGCGGGTAGTCGCAGCCCAAAGCTTGACTAAAAAAATAATCCTGCTCCCTCTTCATACCAAAATTGAATAAAAATGGTTTGGGTAATTTTCCGTCTTGACTCGCCACACAAAAATCACGTATCACTTCTTGGCAATGGGAGCATGTCATACTGAACATGCCAATAAGGTGTGTACCTTCTCTGAAATTTGCATATTTTCCTTTTGTAGTCTTGTAGAAGTTTTCTAACAAAGAGATAGTTTTCTCATCCTTGGTAGACAATTTCTTTATGGGTGAGGTTTCAATTTCTACTTTCCCATTAATTGGTTTAGTAGCAGTGTCTATTGTTTTAACAGCAATTGTTGTATCAATTAAAACGTCTAAATTTAAATTAGCAGTATCAATCAATTCTATTTGTGCAGTACTATCTTCTGAGTTTGCTGGAACAACTTTTGGTGTTGCATAGTCTTTTACTCCAAGCAACAAGGTGGCTAATGTGACAGCTCCTAGAAGAACACCTGGAACCCAGCTAGGGAAATGAGATAATTGGTGGCCCTTTAAATAATGTCTATGTACAAAAACGCCCAATAGCATGGCCACCACATTCTTAATAATAGATGCACCATTACTCATAGGTAATACATCCCCAAAACAACCACAATTCCCACCAAACCCATTGGTGAAACCTTCGTAAAACAAATGAATTGTAAATACCAATAACATGCTTTGAATGGCTGAAAGAATAAGGTTGTTTACTTTCCAATCTTGTAAAATTGCAACACCTAAGAGTAATTCTACAGATATCAATACTCTTGTAAAGACTTGGATCCATATGAATTTAGCAGGTTCGTCGTAGAATTCTGGCCCCAATAAAAGTTCAGCAACCAGTCCATCAAAAAATACGAGGGAAATAATTTTACTTATTCCGGAGAATACGAATAGTAGAGAAATTAAGGTTCGTGCTATTTTTACAAGTGTGGTCATGGCGGTTAATCACAAAGATAGGGAAATTAACAAGTATAAAAAAGGGGGAAGAGGCGCCAGATACTTTAAAATAATAGGCAAAAAAAATGGCAAGCAAAATATCGCACCGCTACAACCACCTACCCTTGCTACCTTCCGATTCTGGGGGATTCAGTGGGAGCTGGTCGTACCTGCTCGCCGGTGCAAACTTAATTCTATTTTAATTCTTCGCAAATCATTTTTATGGAAAACTGAACTTAATTCTTAAAGACTTTTTATATTCGCAGCATGGGCATAACTGCAAAAGAATTAGAATTTAATAAGAACGAAGATGCAATGAGGAAACTCATTGATCAGATGGAGAATAGATTCAAAAAAGTAATGCTTGGAGGAGGAGAAAAATCTGCAGCAAAGCAAAAAGCAAAAGGAAAATTATTAGCACGAGAGCGCATTGATTATCTACGGGATAAAGATTCTAGTTTCGTGGAGCTTGGAAATTTTGTGGGGGATGAGATGTACGAGGAACATGGCGGTTGTCCTTGCGGTGGAGTAGTAGCTGGAATAGGCTATGTGTCGGGTAGGCAATGTATGATTGTTGCAAACGATGCAACAGTTAAAGCTGGAGCATGGTTTCCTATAACAGGTAAGAAAAATCTTAGAGCTCAGGAAATTGCTATGGATAATCACCTTCCTATTATTTATTTGGTAGATAGCGCTGGTGTTTATTTGCCCATGCAAGATGAAATATTTCCAGACAAAGAACATTTTGGAAGAATATTTAGAAACAATGCAGTAATGTCCTCCAAAGGGATTATTCAAATTGCAGCTGTGATGGGAAGTTGTGTTGCAGGTGGTGCCTACTTGCCTATAATGAGTGATGAAGCACTTATCGTTGACAAAACGGGATCTATCTTTTTAGCAGGTTCGTATTTGGTAAAAGCAGCAATAGGAGAGGAGATAGACAACGAAACTTTGGGCGGTAGTATATCGCAAACAGATCTTTCTGGAGTAATTGACGATAGGTTTCCAAGCGACCAAGCTTGTTTGGATAGGATAAAATACCTGATGGATAAGGTAGGGCATTTTGAGAAAGCAGGTTTTGATAGAGCAGAGCCAAAAGAACCCAAACTAAATCCCAAAGAGATATTTGGAATTATGCCTAGAGACAGAGCGAAGCCTTATGAAAGTATAGAGATAATAAAGAGGTTAGTGGATGATTCGGAGTTTGAGCAATACAAAGAGAATTTTGGAAAAACGATTATCTGTGGCTATGGTCGAATAGATGGTTGGGCAGTAGGTATTGTTGCAAACAATAGAATGTTGGTGAAATCAAAGAAGGGGGAAATGCAATTTGGAGGAGTAATCTACTCCGACTCTGCTGACAAAGCGGCAAGGTTTATAATGAATTGCAATCAAAAGAAAATACCATTGGTATTCCTGCAAGACGTCACTGGTTTTATGGTTGGCTCTAGAAGTGAGCATGGCGGTATTATAAAAGACGGTGCAAAGATGGTTAGCGCCATGGCAAATAGCACGGTTCCCAAGTTTACCATTGTTATGGGGAACTCTTATGGAGCTGGTAATTATGCCATGTGTGGGAAGGCTTATGACCCAAGGTTAATCTATGCTTGGCCTACGGCTAAGATGGCTGTAATGGGAGGGGAGCAAGCTGCTAAAGTTCTATTGCAGATAGAGAAAGCATCCCTGAAAAAGAAAGGGGAAGTAATCACTCCAGAGGCGGAGAAAGAAATACTAGATAGAATAATCAATCGATACAATACTCAAACGACACCTTATTATGCAGCTGCCAGGTTATGGGTAGATGGTATCATAAATCCACTGGATACTAGAAATGTAATCTCAGAAGGAATAACGGCAGCATCCAATGTAGAAGTGGAAAAGTATAACGTTGGCGTATTGCAGACTTAAGAATCAATACCCAAGATTGTATAATAAAAAAGGCCTTCTTTAAGAAGGCCTTTTTTATTATTTGCTAATATTAAGCGTTAGTTTTTTTGCATTTGCTTTGTAGCCAACCTTAATAGTATCGCCTTCTTTGGCATCTCCTTTTAGGATTTCTTCAGCGAGCGGTTCTTCTAAATATTTTGCAAGTGTTCTTCCTAGCGGTCTTGCTCCATAATCTTCAGAGAAGCCTTTGTCTGCCAAGAATACTTTTGCTGCTTTGCTTACCTTAATAGTATAACCTAACCCGTCTATTCTTTTAAGAAGCTTTGCAATAGTCAAATCCATTATTTCCATAATGTTTTCTTTATCCAGACTATTGAATACAACTACGTCGTCTACTCTATTTAAGAATTCTGGAGAGAAGAACTTCTTTAATGCTCCTTCCACAATATCTCTACTTGCTTTGTCCTGACTATTGGAATCACTCGAAGTATTGAACCCTATTCCTGCACCAAAATCTTTCAATTGGCGTGAGCCAATATTCGAAGTCATGATAATAACGGCATTTCTAAAGTCAATCTTTCTCCCTAGACTATCTGTCATGTATCCTTCATCTAATACCTGCAACAAAAGATTGAACACATCGGGATGTGCTTTTTCTACTTCATCTAGTAAAATAACGGAATAAGGCTTTCTTCTAACTTTTTCGGTTAGCATACCACCCTCTTCGTACCCTACGTATCCGGGAGGGGCTCCAACTAATCTAGAAACTGCAAATTTCTCCATGTACTCACTCATGTCTACTCTAATAAGAGCCTCGTCAGAGTCAAACATGAATTCACTTAATGCTTTCGCAAGTTCTGTTTTACCTACCCCTGTTGGGCCTAAGAATATAAAGGAGCCAATTGGTTTGTTAGGATCTTTAAGTCCAGCCCTAGTACGTTGAATGGCTTTGGTGAGTTTTAAAACGGCATCGTCTTGTCCAATAACCCTTTCTTGTAGCTCATCCTTCATATTAAGGAGTCGCTTGCTTTCGCCTTGAGCAATTCTTTTAGTAGGGATACCCGTAATCATTCCAATTACATCCGCAACATCATCCTCTGTAACAGAAAACTTCTGGTCAGCTGTTTCTGCATCCCATTTTGTTTTTGCTTTATCCAATTTTTCTAATAAGGTTTTTTCTTTATCCCTTAATAGTGCTGCCTCTTCATATTGCTGTGACTTTACGACCTTAATCTTGTCAATTTTGATGGCCTCTAATTCATTTTCTAACTTTTCAATGTCCTTAGGGACATGAATGTTAGTGATGTGCACCCTAGCACCAACCTCGTCAAGAATGTCAATTGCCTTATCTGGCAAATGCCTGTCACTCATATAACGAGTACTCATATCTACGCAAGCCTTTAAAGATTCCGCTGAATACTCCACAGAATGATGTTCTTCGTATTTCCCTTTAATGTTTTGCAGTATTTCCAAAGTCTCTTCCGGTGTAGCTGGTTCTATCATAACCATTTGGAACCTTCTTTCAAGAGCGCCATCTTTTTCAATATATTGTCTATACTCATCTAGAGTGGTAGCTCCAATACATTGAATATCGCCTCTAGCCAATGCAGGCTTAAACATATTGGAAGCGTCTAGCGAACCACTTGCTCCACCAGCACCTACTATAGTATGTATCTCATCTATGAAAAGAATAACATCACTTGATTTTTCAAGCTCCATCATTACAGACTTCATCCTTTCTTCAAATTGTCCTCTGTATTTAGTGCCTGCCACTAAAGAAGCAAGATCAAGAGTCACTACTCTCTTATTAAAAAGCACTCTAGAAACTTTTCTTTGAATAATTCTTAAGGCTAGACCTTCGGCTATGGCAGTTTTACCTACTCCAGGCTCTCCGATTAAAACAGGGTTGTTTTTTTTCCTTCTACTCAATATTTGAGATACTCTTTCTATTTCTTTTTCTCGGCCAACTATAGGATCAAGTTTTCCATTCTCTGCAGCCTTAGTCAGGTCACGTCCAAAATTATCAAGAACGGGAGTTTTGCTGTTGGACTTTACTTTTTTGGTTTCCTTTGCCTTTTCTTCTTTATAGAATTCTTCTGGTCCATCATCGTCCATTGGAAGTTCATCTACAATGTTTGGCAAATCGTCATCCAATGCCGCTTTGAATATATCGTAATCTATGGCATAGTTGTTCATTATTTGAGATGCAATATTATCTTCATCTCTTAATATTGCCAACATTAGATGCTCCGTTCCTATAATTTCTGCTTTGAAGATCTTGGCTTCTAAGAAAGTTATTTTCAAGGCCTTCTCAGCTTGTTTTGTTAGTGGGATATTCCCCAAGTTTGCTGTTTTTGAGGAGTTTCCTCTTATGGTATCCTCTATGCTCTTCTTTAATCGGATGACATCTACGTCTAAGAGTTTTAAGTTTTGCAATGCTTTGCCACTGCCTAAACGTAAAATCCCTAGTAATAAGTGCTCCGTGCCTATATAGTCATGTCCTAGTCTAATCGCTTCTTCCCTGCTAAACTGAATGACTTCTTTTACTCTTGGTGAAAATTTTGCTTCCATCTATTTAATTAGATTTTTCTTATTAATCAAAAATACGATTTTTCTAAGACTTTATAATGTGATAAGAGCATTTAATGCGTGCATTATTCCATTTTAATATAAAGCAAAAAAAATAATCAATACTTTCTAGTTTAAAATTATATTTAGGAATCTACAACCTATGTGCCCTTCTTGTTTCTTAGGACATTATGACGCAACATTTTTTACACTAGAATTCCATTGTGAATAACTTTCTTATATAAAACCTCGGTTGCGTGGCCATGATTTTTAGAAATTAACATATCTTTAACAAAATTGAATTCTATGTTGATAACTCATTTTCCTCTTGTTAGAGGTAAATTTGTGGAATTCTATTTATGGATTTAACATACTTTTGAATCGTGGTGGAAAATATACTTAAGGAAAAATATTTGTCGAAGAGGGGAGTTGCAAATACTCAAGAAATGGTTGGTAAAATTCCACCGCAATCCCTAGAGTTAGAGGAAGCGGTTCTTGGAGCCATGATGCTTGAAAAAGAGCAGGCAATCAAAGTACTTGATATTCTGGATGAGGATTATTTTTACTCGGAGGCAAACAAAGCAATTTTTACTGCTATTAAGACCATTTTTGACTTGGGTGCTGCACCCATTGATATACTTACAGTAACAGAAGAACTTAGGAAGTTAGGGATGCTTGAAGTTGTGGGAGGGGCATACTATGTTTCTCAACTTACGAATAGAGTTTCTAGTGCAGCCCATTCAGAGTATCATGCACATATAATTACCCAAAAGTACATTCAGCGAAAGCTAATTTCAGTTTGTGATGACATTAAGGCAAAAGCATACGACGAGAAGTCCGATGCTCTAGCACTTTTGGATCAAGCGGAGATGGAAATGTATGAGATTAAGAACAAGAGTCTTAAACGCAGTTATGATTCCATAAGCGACCTTTTGAATAAGGCGATAAATCAAATAGAGGAGAACAAAGGAAATGGAGATGGACTTACTGGTGTAGGGTCTGGTTTTATTGACCTAGATAATATTACAGCTGGTTGGCAAAAATCAGATTTGGTCATATTGGCAGCAAGGCCAGGTATGGGTAAGACAGCCTTTGCCTTAGCCTTACTTAGAAATGCTGCAATTATGTTTGAAAAGCCAGTGGCAATTTTCTCACTGGAGATGTCTTCTGTGCAATTGGTAACAAGACTTATTAGTGCAGAGACTGGTATTAGTGGTGACAAACTTAAAAAAGGGCAATTAGAGGAGCACGAATGGCATCAATTGAACTCTAAGATTACGCAACTTTCTAAAGCGCAAATATTTATTGATGATACAGCTGGGATTCCTATATTTGACTTTAGAGCCAAATGTAGAAGATTGAAGTCCCAATTCGATATTCAAATGGTAATTGTAGATTATCTGCAACTCATTACTACTGACGATAAAGCACACGGTAACAGAGAGCAACAAATCTCCCATATATCTAAATCACTTAAGAATCTTGCAAAGGAGCTAGAGATTCCAGTAATAGCATTATCTCAATTAAGTAGAGCAGTAGAGCAGAGGCCAGATAAACGACCAATGTTGTCGGATCTAAGAGAGTCTGGGTCTATTGAGCAGGATGCAGATATTGTTAGTTTCATCTACAGACCAGAATACTATAAGATAACTGAGAACGAGGCAGGGCAGGATTTAAGAGGAGTTGCAGAGATTATAATTGCCAAGCATCGAAATGGTGAGACGAATACCGCAAAGCTGAAGTGGATTGGAAACTTAGCGAAGTTCGACAACTTAGACCACAGTGATTTTGACATAGGGATTAACCCAGATGGACAAACTAGGACTATGCCTTCTAAATTGAATAGTTCTTTAAATGAACCTCCAGGGATAGAGATTGCTCCTATGGACCCAGACGATGACGATATGTTTTAATATTGGCTTAGCCAATAGTAAGAATTAGCTAATTCTGCTCCATCCCAGCCTTTTGTTTCTTGAATCTAGGTATTTCTTTAGAATCATATGATTAGGTGAATCAAGATTGGGATCAGAGTCTAAGATCTTATAACAAGCTTCTCTAGCCATTAAGAGTAGGTCCTCGTCCTTTATTATATCAGCTAATTTTAAATCAAGGATGCCACTTTGCTCTATACCTTCTATATTACCTGGTCCACGTATTTTTAAATCTTTAGCTGCAATCTCAAAGCCATTGGATGTCTCCACCATAGCGTTTAACCTTTCCTTTGCATTAGCGCTAAGCTTTCTTGAACCAACAAGGATACAATAAGAAGAATCACTCCCTCTCCCTACTCGTCCTCTTAATTGATGCAATTGGGATAAGCCAAACCTTTCTGCGTTTTCAATAACCATTACACTTGCATTTGGAATATTTACACCTACCTCTATTACGGTAGTACTTATAAGTATGTTTGTAATGCCTTTTTGAAACAATTCCATGACCTGCCTTTTTTCATCTGGTCTCAATTTGCCATGCATCAATCCTATTTGATACTTAGGAAGAGGGAAATGATCTGTAACCATTCCATAACCATTCATGAGGTCTTTTAAATCTAATTTGTCAGACTCTTCTATTAGCGGGAATACAAAATACACTTGTCGGCCTGCATCTACTTCCTCCTTTACAAAGTGCATAATCTTTAATCGGTCGTTGTCGTTTCTTAAGATTGTCCTTACAGGTTTTCTGCCCTTTGGTAATTCATCTATAATAGAAGAGTCCAAGTCTCCATATACTGTCATGGCAAGGGTTCTTGGGATAGGAGTTGCAGTCATAACTAGTACGTGAGGAGGGATTTGATTCTTTTTCCATAGCTTGGACCTTTGCACCACTCCAAATCTGTGTTGCTCATCGATTATTGCTAGTCCTAAGTTTTTGTAAACTACTCTATCTTCAATAAGAGCATGTGTGCCTATTATAATATTGATCTCTCCATTCTTTAATCTTTCAAGTAGAGCATTCCTTTTACCTTTAGTAGTGCTGCCAGTTAATATTGCGACATCAATAGGCAAGTTACCGGTTTCCTTAGAGATGGATTCATAATGTTGGTAAGCCAAGATCTCTGTTGGAGCCATTATGCAGACTTGGAAACCATTGTCAATTGCAATAAGTCCTGTTAATAATGCCACAATGGTTTTCCCACTTCCCACATCTCCCTGCAGTAAGCGGTTCATTTGATGACCTGTATTCATGTCTTTCCTGATTTCCTTTATTACTCTCTTTTGTGCATTAGTTAGCTCAAAACCTAAATAATCATCGTAGTACTGATTAAAGGACTCGCCCACATTCCCAAAGACAAAACCATTGAGTTTTATTTTTCGCTCTGTATTTAATAGAGCCATTTTAAATTGTAGCAGAAAGAATTCATCAAATTTTATCCTTACCTGTGCCTGTTTCAGAAGTAGTTCATCTTTAGGTCTATGGATATTAAGAAAGGCAAGCTCCCTAGATATTAGATTGTTGTATTCAATAGTGCCTTTCGGCAAATAGTCAGTGATGTTAAATCGGTGACTCTGGAGAATTTGAATGATGCATTCTCGAATGAATTTGCTATCGACCCTTCTTCTCTTTAACATTTCTGTTAGTGGATATATGGCTACTATACTTAATTCTTTAGTTAAGTCTTCCCCTTTTTTTTCACTTAACTCGGGGTGAACAATAGAATACTTGCCATTAAAGAAGTTGGGTTTCCCAAAGCAGATGTATTCTTTTCCTAAAGTAATGTACTTCTCAAAGTAACCAATTCCCTTAAACCAGATTAGTTCTATGGAGGATTCCCCATCATGGAAAAAGCAAATTAGTCTTTTGGACTTACCGTGGCCTTCTTGTCTAAGGGAATTTATCGTTCCTTTTATCTGAATATAAGGTAAATCATTGGTTATGTTTTTGATTTTTATGACCTTACTGCGGTCTTCGTATCTAAAAGGAAAGTGCCTTAAAATATCTCCCAAGGTAAAAATGCTCAATTCCTTATTTAGTAATTCGGCTTTTGTTGGGCCTACACCTTTAAGGAATTCTATTTTAGTATGTAAGTAATTGGGCATTTATAGGATTCAAAAATAGAATAAAAAACAATACTTAAGAATAAATCAATAACCTCTGGTAGAAGGTTTGGGTTCTATTACTGCTTTTAGTGGGATATTAGTTAGTGTCAGTTCAAGTTTAGCAAAAACTTTACTATCTAATAATCACGTTTTCAGCGTTTAGCAAAATTGTTGTATTTTTTTTTTAATTATGCTTGTTCTTTCGATTCCTTGGAATACATTTGCACCCCGTTCAAAAAAAGGCTGTTTAAAACAACAAAAAAATAAATTAAAATTATTTTAATTTTGTTTGGAGTTTTAGAATAAGAAGTATTACATTTGCACCCCCTTAATAAGGGAGCAAGTTAATTGATTTCACAACCAGGTTTTCGAAATTTATTTTTAGAAATAAATTAAAAAAAGTTTGGCGAGTTGAATGAAATAATATTATATTTGCGCCCCCTTAAAAAGGGAGCAAGTTAATTGATTTCACAACCGAGTTTTTTCAAAATTTATTTTTAGAAAATAAATTAAAAAAAGTTTGGCGAGTTGAATGAAATAATATTAGCTTTGCAGCCCCATTAAAAACGGGGTAATTGAAATGAATATTTGGTGCTGATTTTCAGCACTTTAAATATATGTTATTTGAAATTTTTGGAATAGCGAGCCCTCAAAATTTATTTTTTGAGACAAGAGCCTAATTTAATTTAAAACAAACATCTTTACAACGAAGAGTTTGATCCTGGCTCAGGATGAACGCTAGCGGCAGGCCTAATACATGCAAGTCGAACGAGATATACCACTTCGGTGGTATTGAAGTGGCGCACGGGTGCGTAACACGTATGCAATCTACCCTTGTCAGGGGAATAGCCCAGGGAAACTTGGATTAATACCCCATAACATTATAGAAAGGCATCTTTCTATAATCAAAGCTCCGGCGGACAAGGATGAGCATGCGGGACATTAGTTTGTTGGTGAGGTAATGGCTCACCAAGACTACGATGTCTAGGGGTTCTGAGAGGATTGTCCCCCACACTGGTACTGAGACACGGACCAGACTCCTACGGGAGGCAGCAGTAGGGAATATTGGTCAATGGACGAAAGTCTGAACCAGCCATGCCGCGTGCAGGATGAAGGCCCTATGGGTCGTAAACTGCTTTTATGTAGGAAGAAACCCCCATCTGCGGATGGGGCTGACGGTACTGCAAGAATAAGGATCGGCTAACTCCGTGCCAGCAGCCGCGGTAATACGGAGGATCCAAGCGTTGTCCGGATTTATTGGGTTTAAAGGGTGCGTAGGCGGATTAATAAGTCAGTGGTGAAAGCTTGCAGCTTAACTGTGAAAGTGCCATTGAAACTGTTAGTCTTGAGTATGGTTGAGGTAGATGGAACGTATCATGTAGCGGTGAAATGCTTAGATATGATACAGAACACCAATTGCGAAGGCAGTCTACTAAGCCATTACTGACGCTGAGGCACGAAAGCGTGGGTAGCGAACAGGATTAGATACCCTGGTAGTCCACGCCGTAAACGATGATTACTCGATGTTGGCGATATACTGTCAGTGTCCAAGCGAAAGCGTTAAGTAATCCACCTGGGGAGTACGTCGGCAACGATGAAACTCAAAGGAATTGACGGGGGCCCGCACAAGCGGAGGAGCATGTGGTTTAATTCGATGATACGCGAGGAACCTTACCTGGACTTAAATGTTAGTGATCGTTACCGAAAGGTGACTTCTCTTCGGAGCACGAAGCAAGGTGCTGCATGGCTGTCGTCAGCTCGTGCCGTGAGGTGTTGGGTTAAGTCCCGCAACGAGCGCAACCCCTATCTTTAGTTGCCATCAGGTTATGCTGGGGACTCTAAAGAGACTGCCTATGCAAATAGTGAGGAAGGTGGGGACGACGTCAAGTCATCATGGCCCTTACGTCCAGGGCTACACACGTGCTACAATGGCAAGTACAATGAGCAGCCATCTCGTGAGAGAGAGCGAATCTCAAAAAGCTTGTCTCAGTTCGGATTGGAGTCTGCAACTCGACTCCATGAAGGCGGATTCGCTAGTAATCGCATATCAGCAATGATGCGGTGAATACGTTCCCGGGCCTTGTACACACCGCCCGTCAAGCCATGGAAGCTGGGGGTGCCTAAAGTCCGTAACCGAAAGGAGCGGCCTAGGGCAAAACTGGTAACTAGGGCTAAGTCGTAACAAGGTAGCCGTACCGGAAGGTGTGGCTGGATCACCTCCTTTCTAGAGGGTGTCTTGTTTGGTTCGCTATTCCATTAATTTCATTTGTTTTTTAATATATTTCCATCTCTATATGGGGTAAATTAAAAGTAATAATTGATTGGTATATTTTTATATATCTATCTTTTATCTTTTAGTCCCGTAGCTCAGTTGGTTAGAGCACTACACTGATAATGTAGGGGTCAGCAGTTCAAATCTGCTCGGGACTACAATATGGGGAATTAGCTCAGCTGGCTAGAGCGCCTGCCTTGCACGCAGGAGGTCATCGGTTCGACTCCGATATTCTCCACAGGGGAGATGGTGTATTTTTTTTGATATTTTATCGTTAGGGATAAAATTTGGTTCGTTACCAAAGTATCAGCAATCTAAAATGTAAATTTTAGAATGTTATTTGACATGTTGGAAGTAAAAGTAATTACAATTAATTAATAATGAGTAATGAGTAAGTTACAAAGAGCGCATGGGGAATGCCTAGGCTATAGGAGGCGAAGAAGGACGTGTTAAGCTGCGATAAGCTTCGGGGAACTGCCAAAAAAGTATTATATCCGAAGATTTCCGAATGGGGAAACCTGTTTATTTTAATAAACGTATAGAACGCAAACCCGCTGAACTGAAACATCTAAGTAAGCGGAGGAAGAGAAAACAATAGTGATTTCCTGAGTAGTGGCGAGCGAAAAGGAAATAGCCCAAACCATTTATGTTACGGCATAAATGGGGTTGTAGGACTACAATATGATAACATAATCGAAAATGAATAACTTGGAATAGTTAACCAAAGAAGGTGAAAGTCCTGTAAATGTAAAATGATGTTTGATAGTAGTATCCTGAGTAGGGCGGGGCCGGTGAAACCCTGTCTGAATCTACCAGCACCATCTGGTAAGGCTAAATACTACCTATAGACCAATAGTGAACTAGTACCGTGAGGGAAAGGTGAAAAGTATCCCTATAAGGGAGGTGAAAAGAACCTGAAACCATGCGCTTACAATCGGTCGGAGCCAATTTATTTGGTGACGGCGTGCCTTTTGCATAATGAGCCTACGAGTTGCTCCTCACTAGCAAGATTAAACATGTAACATGTGTAGTCAAAGCGAAAGCGAGTCTTAACAGGGCGTTTAGTTAGTGGGGGCAGACGCGAAACTTTGTGATCTACCCATGGCCAGGTTGAAGTTCCAGTAACATGGAATGGAGGACCGAACCAGTTGACGTTGAAAAGTCTTTGGATGAGCTGTGGGTAGGGGTGAAAGGCCAATCAAACTAAGAGATAGCTCGTACTCCCCGAAATGTTTTTAGGAACAGCCTCGTATTAAGTGTCATAGAGGTAGAGCTACTAATTGGGTAAGGGGGCTTCACCGCCTACCAAACTCTGATAAACTCCGAATGCTATGACATACCTATACGGGAGTGAGGGCATGGGTGCTAAGGTCCATGTCCGAGAGGGAAACAACCCAGACCATCAGCTAAGGTCCCTAAGTGTAAGCTAAGTTGATCTAATGTGGTTCAATTGCATTGACAGCTAGGATGTTGGCTTGGAAGCAGCCATTCATTTAAAGAGTGCGTAACAGCTCACTAGTCGAGCGATAGAGCATAAATGATAATCGGGCATCAAGCATACCACCGAAGCTATGGATTCCATCATCTGATGGAGTGGTAGGGGAGCATTCTAATTCTGTTGAATGTTCAGCGTAAGCTGGGCTGGAAGGATTAGAAAAGCAAATGTAGGCATAAGTAACGATAAAGCGGGTTGTAAACCCGCTCTCCGATAGACTAAGGTTTCCTGATCTACGATAAACGGATCAGGGTTAGTCGGGACCTAAGGCGAACCGATTTAGGGTAGCCGATGGATAACAGGTTAATATTCCTGTACCAATTAATGAGGACGGAGAAGTGAAGTGTTTGCGTACAGACGGAATTGTACGTTGAACCATACTAAGTATGGGATAGTACCGTAAATCTTTGGATGAGCGGATAATAACACATAACTTCTTCCAAGAAAAGCCATTAATAACAAGCCCGTACCGTAAACCAACACAGGTAGTCAAGTAGAGTATACTAAGGAGCTCGAGTGATTCGTGGTTAAGGAACTAGGCAAATTTACCCTGTAACTTCGGGAGAAGGGGTGCCCCATATTTATATGGGGCCGCAGAGAAATGGCCCAGGCGACTGTTTATCAAAAACACATGGCTTTGCAAAATCGAAAGATGAAGTATAAGGTCTGACACCTGCCCGGTGCCGGAAGGTTAAGTGGGGGCGTTATCCTCGGAGAAGCGCTGAAATGAAGCCCCGGTAAACGGCGGCCGTAACTATAACGGTCCTAAGGTAGCGAAATTCCTTGTCGGGTAAGTTCCGACCTGCACGAATGGTGCAACGATCTGGGCACTGTCTCGACCACGAGCTCGGTGAAATTGTAGTATCGGTGAAGATGCCGATTACCCGCAACGGGACGGAAAGACCCCGTGAACCTTCACTACAGCTTCACATTGGTTTTGGCTATATAATGTGTAGGATAGGTGGGAGACTTTGAAGTGTCGTCGTCAGGCGATGCGGAGTCGTTGGTGAAATACCACCCTTTATCTAGTTGAAATCTAACCCTGGTAGAATACATCAGGGGACATTGTGTGGTGGGTAGTTTGACTGGGGTGGTCGCCTCCAAAAAAGTAACGGAGGCTTTCAAAGGTACCCTCAGTACGGTTGGTAATCGTACTAAGAGCGTAATGGTATAAGGGTGCTTGACTGTGAGACCGACAAGTCGATCAGGTGCGAAAGCAGGACATAGTGATCCGGTATTTCTGAATGGAAGGGATATCGCTCAAAGGATAAAAGGTACTCCGGGGATAACAGGCTGATCTCCCCCAAGAGCTCACATCGACGGGGAGGTTTGGCACCTCGATGTCGGCTCGTCACATCCTGGGGCTGGAGAAGGTCCCAAGGGTTGGGCTGTTCGCCCATTAAAGTGGCACGCGAGCTGGGTTCAGAACGTCGTGAGACAGTTCGGTCCCTATCTGTTGTGGGCGTTAGAAAATTGAGAGAACCTGACTTTAGTACGAGAGGACCGAGTTGGACATACCTCTGGTGTATCTGTTGTGACGCCAGTCGCATCGCAGAGTAGCTATGTATGGACAAGATAAGCGCTGAAAGCATCTAAGTGCGAAACTTATCTCAAGATGAATTTTCTTTTAAGGGTCGTTAAAGACGATGACGTTGATAGGCTGTAAGTGTAAAGGTGGTAACATCATAGCTGAGCAGTACTAATTACCCGTAGACTTACACTTTTTTACTTTTACTTCCAACTTTTGTCAATTTTAAGATATTTAAAATCTTAAGGTGACTATAGCAAAGGTGTCCACCTCTTCCCATTCCGAACAGAGAAGTTAAGCCCTTTAGCGCAGATGATACTAAGGTAACACTTGGGAAAGTATGTCGTCGCCAACTTTATTTAAAGCCCCTTTTTAAGGGGCTTTTTTTTTGCCTTATATTTCTTGCAGTAAGACATTATATCTATTTTTTTCTCTATTTTTGTGCTTACGTATGAGGGAAATCAAATTGATTGATATTGTGGACTTTGTTAATGGTGAATTAACAGGGAACAAAGATGCAATCATTCAAAATGTTGCAAAGATTGAAGAAGCCGTAGGGGGAGATTTATCCTTTGTTTCTAATCCAAAGTATATTGGATATATAGAATCTACTAAAGCTACTGCTTTATTTGTAAAAGATGATTTAGATTTTGAAAGTCGTGAGGATTTAAATATCATAAGAGTTTCAGATCCATATTTTGCCATATGTGTAATCATGGATCACTTTTTTAATCCTAACAATCATCCAAAGGGTACAAGTAAACTTTCTTCAATTGGAACAGATTCAACTGTGGGAGAGGATTGTTATATTGGTGACTTTGTGTCTATAGGTAATAATGTGAAAATTGGTAGTAACGTGAAGGTTTATCCGAATTGCTTCATTGGTGACGAAGTGGAGGTATTGGATAATACCATACTTTATTCAAATGTTTCCATTTATTCAAAATGTAAAATTGGTACGGATAGTATATTACACAGTGGGGTTGTAGTCGGAAGTGATGGTTTTGGGCATGCCCCAATGCCAGATGGAAGTTATGTTAAAATACCTCAAATAGGCAATGTGCTTATAGGGAATTATGTTGAAATTGGTGCCAATACAACTATTGATAGGGCAACTATGGGTAGTACGGTTATTGAAGATGGTGTCAAATTGGATAATTTAATTCAAGTAGCGCATAATGCAAGAATTGGTAAAAATACTGTTGTTGCTTCTCAAACTGGAATTAGTGGAAGTACAGAATTGGGTGAAAGATGTATAATTGGAGGACAAGTTGGTTTTGTTGGTCATATTAAAGTTGCTAATGGTACGAAAATAGGTGCACAAAGTGGCATCATGAAAACCATCAAGGAAGAGGATTTGTCTTTTCTTGGTTCTCCAATCAAACCATTAAAAGATGAAATTAAATCGCAAGTGTTGATAAGGAAATTACCTGAGATTTATAAGGATGTATTAGAATTAAAAAAGTTAAAGGATAAGGAATGAATCAAAAGCAATGTACTTTAAAAGAGGCATTTACAGTTTCGGGAACGGGATTACACACTGGGGTTAAAGTTAATATGACTTTTCATCCAGCAGATGTTAATTATGGTTATAAATTCCAGAGAATTGACATCGAGGGACAACCTATTATTGAGGCGGATGTGGACTATGTTACGGATGTCTCTAGAGGGACTACTTTAGAAAAAGGAGATGCTAAAGTTTGTACTGTAGAGCATGTATTAGCTGCTTTGGTAGGTCTAGAAGTAGATAACGTTTTGATTCAATTAGATGCAGAGGAAACTGCGATAATGGATGGTAGTTCAAAACCATTTGTTGATGCAATAGAAAAAGCTGGGATTGTTGAGCAAAATGCAGATAAGAACTATTTTGAAATACCACATAACGTTCATTATACGGATGAAGAGAACGGTGTAGAGATGGTAGCAATGCCTTTAGATGATTATAGGTTAACGGTTATGGTAGATTATAATTCTCCAGTTCTTGGCAGTCAGCATGCTTCAGTTACAGATTTAAAAGAATTTGCAACAGAAATAGCAAGTTGTAGAACATTTTGTTTCCTTCATGAATTGGAAATGCTTCTCGAAAATAATTTGATTAAAGGTGGTGATTTAAACAATGCCATTGTTATTGTAGATAGAGTTGTTGAGGATAAGGAATTAGAACATTTAGCTACTTTATTTAACAAACCGAAAGTATCTGTTCAATCAGAAGGGATATTGAATAATGTAGAATTAAGGTTTCAAAATGAACCAGCGAGACATAAACTTTTAGACTTAATAGGTGATTTAGCCTTAATAGGGCGTCCAATTAAAGCACAGGTTATGTCTGCAAGACCAGGACACGCATCCAATGTTGCATTTGCGAAAAAGATTAAGGCTTTAATACGTAAAACAGAGAGAGATAATAAGAACAAGGCTCCTAAATACGATCCTAATGAGGTTCCTATTTACACGAATGAAGAAGTAAGTAAGTTACTTCCGCATAAATTCCCATTTTTGTTGGTAGATAAGATTATTTCTAAAACGGAAACAGAGATTGTAGCAGTTAAAAACATTACAGCGGATCAATATTTTTTCCAAGGTCATTTTCCGAACAACCCTATCATGCCTGGTGTTTTGCAATTAGAGGCAATGGCTCAAGCCGGTGGTGTATTAATCTTATCTGAGCTTGAAGAACCTGAGAAATACAGCACCTATTTTGTTAAAATAGAAAATGCAAAGTTTAAGGATAAAGTGCTTCCTGGAGACACCTTGTTACTTAGAATGAAACTATTGGCTCCTATGAGAAGAGGATTGTGTTTGATGGAAGGAAAAGCATATGTAGGAAATAAATTGGTTTGTGAGGCAGAAATGATGGCGCAAATTGTTAAAGATAAAGAATAATATAAACGTAATGATACAACCATTAGCATATGTAAACCCTCAGACCAAAATAGCCAATAATGTGGTTATTGACCCTTTTGTTACGATTCACAAAAACGTCGAAATAGGAGAAGGAACATGGATAGGACCCAATGTTACAATATTTGAAAACACCATAATTGGTAAGAACTGTAAAGTTTTTCCTGGTGCTAGTGTAGGTGCTATTCCTCAAGATTTGAAATTTGGTGGAGAAGATACTGTAACTATTATAGGTGATAATGTAACAATAAGAGAATCGGTTACCATTAATAGAGGAACAGATGCCAGTGGTAAAACTGTTATTAAAGACAATGCCTTACTCATGGCCTATGTGCATATTGCACACGATTGTGTAGTTGGTGAGAATACTATCATAGCAAATGCTGTTCAATTAGCAGGTCACGTAACAATAGGTGATTTTGCAATAATAGGTGGGTTAACGGCAGTTCACCAGTTTGTAAAAATTGGTAGGCATGTAATGATTTCAGGAGGGTCTCTTGTAAGGAAAGATGTTCCTCCTTATACGAAGGCAGGAAGAGAGCCATTGGCTTATGAAGGAATAAACTCTATAGGTTTAAGAAGAAGAGAGTTTACTTCTGATAAGATTAATGAAATTCAGCAGATATATAGACTGATGTACATTAGAGGACATAACAATTCTAAAGCTATGGAAATCATAGAACAAGAGATGCCTGCTACACCAGAAAGAGATGAAATTCTTAGTTTCATAAAAGCGAGTGATAGGGGAATTATGAAAGGGTATCAATCTAGATAAATGCAAGTTGAGCTAAAGTCAGTAAGTAAGGTGTTTGTAAGAAATAGAGTGCTTTCTGAGGTTAACTATACTTTTACTTCTGGTAGTAAGAATGCAATTCTAGGAGCAAATGGCTCTGGGAAATCAACTTTACTTGGGGTTGTTTCCGGTCTTATTTTACCAACTTCTGGAGAGGTTGTTTATAGTTCAGAATCGGAAACTATTTCTTCTGATTTAATTTATCAGCATCTTACTCTTAGTGCACCCTATCTTTCCTTAACGGAAGACTTTACTTTGTTAGAAATCATTGATTTTCATTTTAAATTAAAGGAATCGTATGTAAAACTTACTAACGTGGAATTTGCTGAGAAATGTCTGTTTAATAAAAATCAGTTTGGAATCTTGTATAAGCACTTTTCATCAGGTATGAAGCAAAGACTGAAACTCGGCTTAGCCATATTGACCAAAGGAGATATATTATTGCTCGATGAACCGTTTACTAATCTAGATGTTCAAGGTAAAGAATGGTGTAAGAATTTGATTAATGAAAACCTAAACAACAGGACATTACTAATAGCCTCAAACGATGAAGAGGAATATGAAATTTGTAAAGATTTCTTGAATCTTTAATTTATAATTAGGAGTTTCTTAGAATAATAACGATTTGCATTAATGTCAAATAGTTTAATTATATAAGTTCCATTTTGAATGTTTTTTAAGGCAATTTTAGAATTGGATTGAACTTCTGTTTTAATTAAGATTAACTCACCTAGCATGTTATGTATTTTGATGTTAAATAGAGTCTTATTTGAAGAGTTAGTTATCACAATGTAATCCTTTGCGGGGTTAGGGAATAGTCCAAAATTATCCTTTGAAAAGTCCTTTACACTTAGTGTTTTAAGGTTATTGGACTTTAGTCCAAGGAAAGACCTTATCCCACCTGAATGCGAACCAACAATTAAGTCCAAAACTGAATCCTTGTTGATGTCACCAATTGTGGGAATTGAATTAAAACCGCAGCTTTGATACCTCAAGGTGTCACTTAAGTAAGAAGTTAATAGAGGTGAAGTAAATTCTTTAAATTTTGCATTTGGATCGTCTTTGTTAATTTCAAATACCTTTATTTTACCATCGACAGTACCTGTAATTAGCTCAGGGAAACTGTCGTTATTAATATCTACTATAACTGGTGCAGCATATCCTTCGTAACTGTAATCCGGGGGATTAAAACTGAAGTCTAAATAATTAGTAAATACACCTCCTAAGGTATCTGTTACCAGATCGAATGTGTTATCACCATTGTTCTTATAATAAGCAATGTTTCCTCTAAAGAATCCAACTATTAAGTCTTCTTTGGAGTCACCATTCATATCATACATAGTTGGCTTGGCAGAAGAATGAGTTATTGATGTTGCAAGTAATTCAATTGGGCTTGGGAATGTAGGACTACCTAAAGTACCGGTATTCTTAAACCATCCCACACTACCATCTCTTAATCCATATATTAAATCGTCTTTGTTATCGCTGTCTACATCCCCAAAAGAGATGGTTAAATCCAAGAAGTTCCTAGAGGAGATATTGGCATAATCAGAAGAAGATAATTCAAATACTCCATTGTTGTTTTTATAAAAATATATTCGATAAGATGTATGAGCTGTTGCAGTATAGTCACCAGATGCTGCTATAAATAAATCTAAATCACCATCGTTATCCTCATCCCAAAGTGTGGGTGCAGATGCTGTTCCATGATCTATTATTCCGCTAGTTAGAAATTTTTTATCAGGAGCGTCAAAAGTTGGGAGACTATTTGTTCCGCTGTTGTTATAAAAACTAATTTGTTCTAAGTCCTTATAGTCAAGTTCACCTCCAGAAGAAACAATTAGATCTTTTTTCCCATCGTTGTTTAGATCTTCCATAAACAAATGAGGAAATGTATTCATGTCAATAGGGGATGAAGCTGGGAATAGATTTGTTGAAGCAATTGCAGTATCATAGGGGTAGGAGAAGTCTGTTTTACCATTTTCAATGTAAATAGCATCATTGTAACCACTATTGGTCATAACTATATCAACGTCACCATCGTTATCAAAATCATATTGAAGCAAGGAAGACCCACCTAAATGCCTGTATTTCTTTATAGACCCACAAGCTCCAAGTAATATTTCGTTTGCACTTGATTTCTCTTGAAATGACCCCCAGCAGATATCAGAGTATTCTAACAATAAGGAATCTCCTTTTATATAGGAGTTTTCTACTTCTTTGTTTAGGTAGTAACCAATTGTTCCAAAACCTGCTTCGTATTTGAGAATGTCCAAATCACCATCTCCATCCATGTCTCCTACTATTGGATAGTCCGAGTTTCTTGCGGTAAGTGGGTTGTAGGTCTCTCCAAATGCATAGTTGTTTAGGTAATAATGTGCATTCAGTAATTTGAATCTAGGTCCTTTGTCAGAAGAACCAGTTATGTTCTTGTAAATTACCATATCTTGGTTTCCGCTACTACCAATGATGTCTTTCTTGCCGTCTCTATCAAAATCACGGACTAACATAACTTTCGTGATTTTAGGTAAAAATGTTTCAAAATATGGCTGGTAAGTAAAAGCATTTGAACTTTTACTATTATTAATAAAAGTAAAATACTTACTTTGCGCCTTGTCAAAAATTATTAAGTCTTCTCTACCATCTTGATTCAAATCCATAGTACCAAATTGAGGGGTATTTAACCCACCACAAGTAGAATTTGAATCAATTAATGAAGAACCCAATTTAAATTTGATGTGATTATTAACAAACGAAAAAGAATCTTGTCCAAAAATACTATTTACTGACAAACAGGTACTAAGAAAAAATAAAAATAAAAGTCTTTTTGTAGTAAAGTATTTGGAAATCATAATTTTGAATGAATCTACACAAATATAGACAATATAAACAATAGAATTGTTGTATAATGGATGTAAAAAAAATATTCGAAATTTTCCGGGATCATGGGTCCCAATATTCTACGGATAGTAGAAGTATAGTGGAAGGTGGGTTGTTTTTTGCCCTAAAAGGGGGTAATTTTAATGGTAATTTATATGCGGATGAAGCGATCGAAAAAGGTGCAGCTTTTGCCGTAGTGGATGAAATACATAATTTTAAATACTCAGGAAAGATAATTAAGGTTTCTGATGTTTTATGGGTTTTTGGTCAGGTTGCCATGGAACATAGACTTGAATGCAAAGCTGAGGTTATAGCAATTGCAGGTAGTAACGGCAAAACAACAACTAAGGAGTTGGTTCAAGCTGTATTAGATCAGAAGTATGAGGTAGTTGCCACTGAGGCAAACTATAACAACGAAATAGGTGTTCCTAAAACCTTATTGAACATTAAGGGAGATACAGAAATCGCAATAATTGAATTAGGTGCTAATAAAATTGGAGATATAAGAAAGCTCTGTAAAATAGTGCAACCAGACCTTGGTTTAATTACAAATATTGGGAAAGAGCATTTAGAGGGTTTTGGTACGATTGAAGGAGTACTAGAAGGAGAGAAGGAATTATATGATTACCTAGAAGAAAATGAAGGTTTTTGCATTGTGAATATAGATGACGTGCATCTAAGACAAATAAGTACTGATCTTAGCAAAAAACTCACTTATGGGTACGAAGAGAAAAGTGCTCAAATAAAAGGAGATGCTACTATTTTCATGCCTGCTATAGAAGGTACGGTTAAACTATTTCAAGAAGATGAAATAACTGTTAAGAGTAACTTAGGTGGGACACATAATTTCTTAAATATTCTTGCAGCTGTTTCAGTTGCCGATTATTTTGAAGTAGATTATAAAGAAGTGGAAGAGGCAATTAGCAACTACAGCAGTACAAATAATAGGTCTCAGATAATTAAAACGGATTCTAATGTAATTATTTCTGATGCATACAATGCAAATCCCAGTAGTATGGAGGTTGCAATTAATAATTTTGCTTCATTGTCAGAGGATAGGAAGATTTTGATGTTAGGCGATATGGGTGAATTAGGATCCCATTCGGAAGCCGAACATAAGGCTCTTTTAGAGAATATAGAAGATCTTAATTTCACAAAAGTTTATTTGGCAGGAGATGAGTTCCTAAAAAACAAAGATGTTTTTAAGAGTTTTGTTTTTCATAAAACTACAGAGTCATTAATAAATGAAATTAATGAAGACAAGCCTACAGGGGCTCATATCTTGTTGAAGGGTTCCAGGTTTATGGCTATGGATAGGCTTGCTGAAGTACTGTAAATCTTCTATCTTTGACTTATTATGTCCGAAGAGAGATTATGTATGTCCTGTGGCAAAGAATTAGTCGGTAGAGCCGATAAGAAATTTTGCCAAGATCAATGTAGGAGTGAATATTACAATAAGAAAAATTCTGAGTCTTCCTCCTATGTAAGAAAAGTAAATCAAATTTTAAAGAAGAATAGAAAGGTTCTTGAAAGGCTAAACAATAAGGAAAAAGCTAGATACAACAAAGAAAGACTTCTAACGGAAGGCTTTAACTTTTCTTATTTCACAAACGTTTACAAAACGAAAGAAGGCAAGGTTTATTATTACTGTTATGAACAAGGCTTCTTGCCTCTAGATAATGACTGGTTTCTTCTAGTTGTTAAAACTGGATTTAACAGTTAACACTATAGTGCATCAACCTCCTTTTGTGCCTTTTGTATTATGGTATCCGAATTCTTATCTCCTTCCTCGATAATTTTGGAGTAGGACTGATCTCCTTTTTTCCTAATTTCTTTTGCTGTCTTTTCTGCGGCCTTCTTTTCTAAGAAACTTTTATTCTTTGAGTCAGCAATGACTTTGTCTGCTTGCTTATAAAACCCATCTCTCGATTTCTCGGCATTTGATTTTGCAATCGCTTTTATCTCCGCTGATTTTTTATTGGCTGCTGCCAATATCTCTTGTTTCTTTTTCGCTTTCTCTGCATCAAGCTTCTCTTGTGCTTCTTTTTTCTTCTGGTTTAAGTCTTCTTTAACCTCTCGTTTCTTTTCGTCGATTTGATCTTTGACTTGCGTTTTAATTCCACCAAGAATAGACTTCTTTGCTTCGTTTAAAGAGAAGGTGATTTTGGGTTTTGTCATGGTTCCACTGATGTTTATTTGAACAGGAATTAGTGAGGCCATCTCTAAGTTTATTCCCTTGCTTTTTGCTTCTGAGTTTAACTTATTCCACGCATTGTTTGTGGGTCCTAATTGCTCTCTTGGTATATTCATTAGACCAATGTATTCAATAGATTGGTCTAATTTAGTAAACCCTGATACTTTAAGGGTTTTACCTTGTACAGGTAACCTCAATGTGTCCTTTAATAGTACCTTTCCATCTTCAATTCTTATTCCTAAAAGCACGTTATTAAGTTCTAAGTCTTTTATTGAATTCATTTTAAGTTTATCTCCAATTTGGTCTAGCACTTGAAATCCTTCAATAGCTGCTTTTGACAATTTAATGGAACCATCACCTGTAAGAGAGTTGTAATTTGGATTCAGGTTTTTGTCCAAACTTGAGTTAAGATTGATTTTTGCAGAGAAAAGGCCTTCCACAAATTTTGCTACCGGGCCAAATTTTTGCAGAATTTCCATGTAGTTGAAAGTTTCCTGAATGTTGAAATTGCTAATGTCTAAGTCCATTTTTGTAACGGGAGCTTGTAGATCTCTACTATCGTATGTCCCAGACATCAGCACTGAGCCACCAAATATCTTTGTATAAACCTTATGCATTATCAACTTCTTATCCTTTACTTGTATTTGCCCTTTTACTTCTTCCAGCTTTAGATTATCATAAATTAAAGTATTTATTGAAGAAGTAAGAGTAAGGTCTAAATTTTCAGGAATATCAATGGCCTCCATTTCTACTGTATCTTCTGGAGAAGGTTTGATTTTCTCTTCCTCCTCGTCTGATAAGAAAGGATTGAGATTAAAATAATTCGAATTAAAGTTTATGTCTCCATGTAGCTTTTCTTCGCCGAAGAAGTAACTGTAGAAATTGTTCAATTTTCCATTTGCAGAAAAATCTGATTTGCCTATTTTGCCTTCTAACTTATCTAGGTTTACTTTTTGAGGAGAGAAGTTTAATTCAATGGTTTTGATGTCTATTTCTTGGGCATTTTCCTCAGATTGGTAAATGAAATTGCTTATACTGAAATCTCCATCTGCAATAAACTCATCGTACTGTTCTCTTTCTATACTAGAGAGTTTACCTTTTGCTTTAAGGTTAGTTTGTATTTCCCCTGACAGCTTTTGGTTTTCTATTTTTATAGATTTCTTTAAATTTTCTAAATCCAACTTCCCTTTAATGCTGGTGTTTATTTGGGGATCAGATGTAGGTGTTTTAAGCAATAGTGTTGCATCTAATTCGTCCCCATTGAAATTAGAATGGAACTTGGATACCTCTACAATGGTGTTGTTCGCTGTCCCTCCTAAGTTAGATATGTTTGCACTAACCTGAATGTCTTTTACGGTCCCTGGCAGGTCTGGGTATTTAAGTGTCCCATTGTTGACCTTTATGTCTGCTCCAAAACTTGGGATGTTTGTCTCTGTCATTTCTCCTTTTACAAAGGCATTAAGTGAAACTGTTCCAGTGGTCTTAGCGTCTTTAACATCTGTTAGGAGCTCATTAGGTATTAGAGATAGGACTTTAACTAGGTTTACTTCTGGAGCGTTAAATGATAAATCCATATTGGATTTATCTTCTCCCATTTGGTACCAACCCTCTCCATTTAATACTAGGTCGTTTAATGTAATTTCATTATTTCTAATACCAAAATACATCTTGTCTAAATCCAAATCCAAATCAGTATTCATAGTAGTTTTAACATCTGATAAATAGGTGATTCCATCAAACTTAATATTAAGTTTGTCTATCTGAGACTTTGTAAATAAGATAAATTTACTAAGAGTAAAATCGCCATTTATTTCATTGTTGAGTCCTTTTATATCCAAAAGGAAATCTAGGGAAGCATCCTCGTATAAGAAATCTCCATTTACTATTTCCATGCTTTGTAAAGAAGTATTAAATTCAACTTCAGTGGCATCTTCTACTTGATTATTATCTGAGAGTGTAATCTCATAATTGGCTCTACCATCCTGTAACACTTTTATGTGTATTTTGGGTTCTTCCAGGGAAACTCTTCGTATGGAAATTTGAGAACCTGAAAAAACAGACATTAGGTCCATTTTTAGTTCTAAACTCTTGATTTTTGCGAGAGTGTCTTGGGTAAATGTGTCTTTACCTATGACCATTATTTCATCAATTCCTAATGTGAAATTGGGGAAAGAACGAATTAAGGAGAGTGAAACATCCTCATCAAAAGAAACAGTAGCATTCAAGTTATTGTTGATTTGTTCTTTTAATAAATTTACTATTTTACCTTTAAATAAGAATGGTGTTGCTACAATGGCAAGCATCGAAAGGAATAAGGCGATAAAGAGAATTTTAAATGCTTTTTTCATACTAGGTGCAATATTCGGATATTACTTCAAATATCTTTACAAAAGTAGGAGTATCCTAGTAGTTTTTTTTCATTCCAAATAAGTGACTATTAAAACCAATCTTACAAGGTGCCAAATGGATAGTAATAGATGTTAATTAGATTTTGAAGAAAAGAATAATCAATTGGATGAAAATTTTACCTTTGCAGGAAGCAAAAAGATTTAAGATGGAAACTAGAATAGAAAGAGATAGTATTGGTGAGATTGCAGTTCCTGCAGAGAAGTATTGGGCAGCTCAAACACAGCGTTCTTTGGAAAATTTTAAGATAGGTAATCAGACTATGCCTATTGAGATTATAAGAGCATTTGGAGTGTTAAAGAAGGCTGCTGCAATTACAAATGCAGAGTTGGGAGTTCTTTCTATGGAGAAAGCGGAACTTATAGGAAGAGTTTGTAATGAGATAATAGAAGGTAAATTAGACGATCAGTTTCCTTTAGTTATTTGGCAAACTGGTTCCGGTACTCAGAGTAATATGAATGTAAATGAAGTTATTGCCAATCGAGGACATGTCTTAGAAGGTGGTAAATTAACGGATGAAGTAAAGGTGTTACATCCAAACGACGATGTAAATAAATCTCAAAGTTCAAACGATACGTTTCCTACAGCAATGACTATTGCTGTTTATCAGCAAATGGTAGATTATTGTATTCCTGGCTTACAAGTTCTTAAGAATACGTTTAAGAAAAAGGCGAGAGATTTTAAGGATGTGGTAAAGATAGGAAGAACGCACTTTATGGATGCAACTCCTTTGACCTTGGGGCAGGAATTCTCTGGTTACAGACAACAATTGGAAAATAGTATTCTTGCCATTGAAAGAGCTATGGAAGGTTCAAGAGAACTTGCATTAGGCGGAACAGCTGTTGGGACTGGATTAAATACTCCAGCTGGATACTCCGAATTGGTAGCTAAAACAATTGCTGAATTGTGCGAAATGCCATTTGTAACAGCAAAGAATAAGTTTGAAGCCCTTGCAGCACATGATGCTATGGTGGAACTACATGGTTCACTTAAGCGTGCTGCAGTTAGTCTTATGAAAATTGGGAATGACATCAGAATGCTTAGTTCAGGCCCTAGAAGTGGTATTGGAGAAATTATTATTCCTTCAAACGAACCAGGTTCCTCCATTATGCCAGGGAAAGTAAATCCTACACAAGCAGAAGCCTTAACTATGGTTTGCGCTCAGGTAATGGGTAACGACGTGGCAGTATCTATAGGAGGTTCCAATGGACATTTTGAGTTAAATGTATATAAACCAATGATTGCAGCAAACTTATTAAGTTCTGCAAGAATATTAGGACAAGCAGCACTTTCGTTCAATGATAATTGTATTGCAGGAGTAGAGCCTAATTACGAAGAGATAAAGAATAAACTTGATAATTCATTGATGTTGGTTACAGCATTAAACACGCATATAGGTTATGACAATGCAGCAAAAATTGCAAAAAAAGCACATAAGGATGGAACGACCTTAAAACAAGCTGCAATGGAATTGGAATTACTTACATCAGAGCAATTTGATGCCTGGGTAAAGCCAGAGGATATGATAGGTAATGTGGAAGAAAGCATTAAATAATGCATTCTATTCGTATAGTTTTAATTCTGCTTTTTCTTAAGAGTTCTATCTGTTTTGCTCAATTAGACAGCTTGCAGTCTATGTTTCTCTCTCTTGCGGATAAGGACTTTATTTTAGTCCCAGGAGTGAGTTACAGTCCAGAAACAGATTTTGAATTTGGAATAGCAAGTATATATAAGCTAAATCTTCCTTGGAAAGATAGTGCGGACAGAGAATCATATTTGAAGTTTGCTGGTTCTTATTCCCTCAAAAATCAAGTATCGTTGGATTTTGGTTATAGAATTGCTAGCAAGAAGGAAAAGTTTGTGAGTTTTGGTGAAATTGGATACAGTAAATACCCAAATAGTTATTTTGGTCATGGGAATAACATTGACTACGATAGTTCTGAAAAGTATACTCCTTCCTTCCTCAGGTTAAGATTAAATGGCTTGTTTAAAATTAACGACCATTTATCTATTGGGCCTAGATATCAGTTTGATAATTATTATTCCGTGGATAAAAGATTGAATGGAATATTATCTAATGATCAGGTAATGGGTAGAGATGGAGGGATGTCTTCAGGTTTAGGGTACATCATTAATTCTGATAGAAGGAACAGTATTTTTATACCATCCAAGGGGTATTATGCAATTTTCAGAAATGTCTACTTCGATAAAGAAGTAGGCAGTGATTTTGATTTTGTGTCTTACGAGTACGACATAAGGAAATATTTTCGGATTAAGAAAAAGCATGTATTGGCTTTGCAGCATTATGGCGAATACACAAATGGGGATGTTCCCTTTTTCGAGTTACCAACCTTCGGCGGATCCTATAGGATGCGTGGACATTTCTCTGGGGCCTATAGAGACAAGAATATAGCCTTATTTCAAGCGGATTTTAGGTATAGACTTTCCAAGTACTTTGTTTGGTCCACCTTCTCGGGTATTGGGTGGGTAAATGAAAATGCTTCTAAGTTTCATTGGCCACAGAATAGAATCTCTGTTGGAACTGGATTGAGGTTTTATGCTCCTTCTTCAGGTTTGGCATTTAGAGTAGATTATGCTTTTGCCAGAGAAAACTCTGGCTTTTATATTGGTCTAGGTGAGGCTTTTTAAGTCTTATTAATTTCCGAAAGACAGCATCCTGTTTATTGACGTTGTAATGGTGACTAATTAAAGGTTTTTTCTAAAATTTAAAAACATTGCTAGCATTGTCACATAAAATTGCATTTTCGCCTTCTATGAGTATGGGACCTTTTAACAGAAAGGGAGAGTTGGTTAAGATATTGAGCCAATCCTCTTCCTTAAAGTCTTTTCCCTTTATGTTTTCACGATAGTAGGGTTTCGATTTATCCATTAGTTCTTTAGGTTCTTTTTTAAGCTTCATTAACAGCTCTTTCCACATGGTTGTAGTGAGTTTTTCTTTTTTCCAATCCATGATGTTAATTTTTGTTCTGCGGGATTTGGCATAGGCAAGCACTTTTTTAGATTTATTGTTTTCTAAATCAAGATAAAGAATGGTCTGGGTGGAGCTAATTTTTTGATGCATAGTGAATATTTAAACCAATTGATTGTAGCAAGATACGAAAAATATTTATTTACATGCCAATATAAGCCTTAATTTTTATTTAAATACCTAGTTAATAGATTGTTGCGTATCAATTTATTTAGAATGAAAACAAGTTTAAAAAAAAAGAGCCATTTTTTTAATATAAAATGAAATTTAAAATAAATTTGCATCGATTGAAAAGGGGAGTTCCCTTTCATGAAATAATTATTTAAAGAATAATGAGAAACATATTTAAAAACAACAGTTTATTAAGTAAACCAAATGGAATTAAATTATTCACCTTTGTTTTAATAATACTAGGTATTGCTTTTGCAGCTCCTTTTATGTTAGGTGGTAGCCCGATTGAATTCCTTACTGCAGGTGTTGACGGTGTAGTAGAAGCTCCAAGTGAATTTGGTTTATCTACCAAAGGATGGGTTAACCTTGCCTTAGTTTTTGCAGGTGTATTGCTTATTTTAATACTGATTTATTTATTTGATATTTCTAAGTATGCTTCTAAACAAAGTGGAAGCGATGAAAATACTGCTAATGTGGTAAATGCATGGTTGCTTTTAATCTTCTTGATTGTAGGACTGGGACTTACGGTTTGGGAGTTTGTTGTTCATGGACCAACCTATGTAGCAGTAACAAGTCTTCATGGTGTGGAGGAAAGAAGTATGTTTATGATTACTCTTGTCCTTACAGGGATTGTTTTTGTAATAACACAAGTATTGTTATTTGGATATTCTTTCTATTACAGATTTAATAAAAACAGAAAAGCGCTTTACTATGCTCATAATAATAAATTAGAGGTAATTTGGACTGCAATACCAGCAGTTGTATTAACTCTTCTAGTTTTGAGAGGTTTTGCTGCATTTTCTGACTTTACCAAGGCACCAGAGCCTGGGACAGAGCAGATAGAAGTTTTTGCTTACCAATTTGGATGGAGCGCTAGATATGCTGGAGAGGATAAAGTGTTAGGAGACCATAGTTTTAATTACATCTCTGGTGCAAACCCATTGGGATTAGCAGTTGAGTCACAAGTGAATTCAATGCTTGTAGAGTTAGATGCCAATATTGAGGAGAACGGAAGAGCATTAAGAGACTTGTATACTGTTACTCTACCTAGTTTGAAAGCAGATCTTACAAAGCTAGACATGGAAGTTAACCCAAAGGAATATGCCATGACACTGAAAGCTATAGAGGCAATTAACAATGGCGATACAGAGGATGAATTGCATGCAGATACTAAAAGAAAGACAAAACAAAAGCAAAGAATTGCTGCCATTGATGAAGATTATTCCAAGGAAGTAAACGATGATATGGTTACTGGTGAAATACATCTAGTGAAAAATCAGGCAGTGACTTTTAAGTTTAGAGCAAGAGATGTAATACACTCTGCCTATATGCCTACTCAAAGGATGCAGATGAATGTTGTGCCTGGTATGCCAACGGAATTTACATTTACGCCTACAGTATCTACTAGTGAGTGGAAAGCTGAAAATGGTGAAACAGAAGAGTTTTACATGTATTGCAACAAGATATGTGGAGCTGCTCACTTTAATATGAAAATTAAGGTAGTGGTTGACGATACTCCTGCAGAAAGAGATGCTTGGTTAGCAGGGCAAGCAAAAGTTAATATGCCTGTTGTTATAGAGCCTATGGTAGAGGCAACAGATTCAACTTCAAATGTTGTAGCATTAAATAATTAAGAATTAAGGAAGAACAAATAAGTATGAGTAATACAGCACATAGTCACGACGATCACGCACACCATCACGAAACTTTTATTTCTAAGTACGTGTTCAGTATGGACCACAAAATGATTGCTAAGCAATTCTTGATTACTGGTATAATCATGGGATGTTTAGGAGTTTTAATGTCAGTTATATTTAGATTGCAATTGGCATGGCCTGGAGAGAGCTTCTGGATAATTGAAGCTTTAATTGGAGAAAAATGGGCGCCAAATGGGGTTCTTAATTCTGATTTTTATATGGCCTTAGTAACTATTCATGGTACTATTATGGTCTTTTATGTATTGACAGCGGGCTTGAGTGGAACTTTTTCTAATTTGTTAATTCCATTACAAATAGGAGCAAGGGACATGGCATCGCCATTTATGAACATGCTTTCATATTGGTTTTTCTTTTTGTCAAGTGTTACTTTGTTGTCTTCTTTTGCTTTTGAAACTGGACCAGCATCAGGAGGGTGGACGGTTTATCCACCGCTAAGTGCACTAGAAAAAGCAATGCCTGGATCTGGTATTGGAATGACACTCTGGTTGGTTGCGATTATTCTATTTATCGTATCTGCCTTGTTAGGTGGTATCAATTACATCAGTACAATTTTAAATATGAGAACTAAGGGTATGTCTATGAATAGGATGCCTTTAACTATTTGGGCTTTCTTTTTAACAGCTATACTAGGTTTGCTTTCTTTCCCAGTTCTATTAGGTGGAGGATTATTCTTGATTTTTGATAGAAGTTTTGGAACCAGTTTCTACCTTTCAGAAATATACTTGAATGGAGTAGGTGCATTGGATAATGTTGGCGGTAGCCCAATATTATACCAACATTTATTTTGGTTCTTAGGTCACCCAGAGGTATACATTATTTTAATGCCAGCATTAGGATTAACTTCTGAAGTAATCTCTACGAATGCTAGAAAACCAATTTTTGGTTATACGGCCATGGTAATCTCTTTGATGGCCATTGCAATATTGTCTTTCCTTGTATGGGGACACCATATGTTTATTACTGGTATGAATCCTTTCTTAGGGAAAGTGTTTATGATCATTACCTTGATTATTGCGGTACCTTCAGCAGTAAAGACATTTAACTACATTGCTACTTTGTGGAAAGGGAATATTAAGTTTACTCCTGCGATGTTGTTCGCTATTGGACTAGTTTCTTTCTTTATCTCAGGTGGTTTAACTGGTATTTATTTAGGAAATGCGGCATTAGACATCACATTACACGATTCTTATTTTGTGGTAGCACATTTCCATTTGGTAATGGGAGCTGCGGCTATTTTTGGTATGTTGGCAGGTATTTATCATTGGTATCCTAAAATGTATGGTAGGAAAATGAATCCTATTTTAGGTTACATCCATTTCTGGTTTACATTTATTGCTGCATATGGCGTGTTTTTCCCAATGCACTTTATGGGTACCGCAGGTGTACCAAGAAGATATTACAACTTCTCTTTAATTGAAAACTTTAAAATTTGGGATGATGTAAATATCTTTATTACAATTTGTGCGATAATGGGAGCATTGGCACAAATCATCTTCTTGTATAATTTCTTCTCTAGTATTTTTGTAGGGGAGAAATCTGGTAGAAACCCATGGCATGGGAATTCGCTTGAATGGAGTGCTCCAGAAGAAAGAATTCATGGAAACTGGCCTGGCGCAATACCAGAGATTTATAGAGGCCCGCATGAGTACAGTAGAGAGGACATGGAAGCAGATTATTTCCCCCAGTGGATTCCAGATAGTGAAGAAGCTAGGAAAGTAGAAAACTTCGACGAAGATTAAAAGTTACGAAAAGACTATTATTTAATATAAAATCATTCAAAAGACTAGGAGTTCTCACTTGGTCTTTTGTTTTTTTACTGGTCCTTGCCGGTGGCTTAGTAAGAAGTACTGGCTCTGGAATGGGCTGCCCTGATTGGCCTAAGTGTTTTGATCAATGGGTACCACCAACTCAAGAATCACAGTTGCCAGAAAATTATAGGGAGATTCATTCTACTAAAAGGGGTAAAAAGATACAAAAGTTCGCTTCTTTGTTGGATAAAATAGGTTTAGCCAATAAGGCAGAGGAAATAAGGAATGACAAATCTTTGTTAATAGAAGAGCGCTTTAATGCAAGAAAGACCTGGATAGAATATATAAATAGATTGTTAGGCGCGCTTACTGGTTTGTTTGCAGTATTCTTCGCTGTCTCTTCCTTGCAGTTTAGGAGAACAAATAGACTTAAAACGTTTACGGCATTTGCTGGTTTGTTGCTTATTGGTTTTAATGGTTGGCTTGGTTCTATTGTAGTAGCAACTAATCTGTTACCTGGAGTGGTTTCAGTTCATTTTATATTTGCTTTTTTAGCAGCTGCAGTAATTATGGTTGCAGTGCACAATAGGTTTGAAATGCTCTTTCGAGAGCAAGGTGTATTCTTTAAAGGGTTATTCTTAGTTTCCTTAGGAATGAGTCTTGTTCAAATTGTTCTTGGTACCTTGGTAAGAGAGAATGTGGATTATTTAATAAAGACACAACCTAGTTTTAAAGGAAACTCATTGGATGAAACAATGATGGGGCAAGTAATGCTATTTCATAAGTTATGGTCTTGGGTTGTTGTGGGTTTTGGTTTGTTCGTTTTTTATCAAATAAAAATCAAAATTGGTAAGTCAATGTTGCTTAGGGCTCAAGTAATAATATTATGCATCTGGGCTATTCAGTTCGCAACAGGAGTGGTTAATCTCTGGTATGCTTTGCCTCCTATTTCACAGTTAATTCATATTGTTTTTGGTAGCGTATTATTTGGAATTCAAATGTATATTTGCATCGCTTTTTACAACAAATACAAAGAAGGCTAATGGTGCAAGAAGAGGTGATTTTTAACGGACTTAATACGAAGCTTAAAGACTATTTTCAGTTAATTAAGTTTAGACTTACTTTTACGGTAGTCTTATCTGCTGCGTTGGGTTATCTCATTGCCGTAAATGGAGAGTTTACTGCATTGATAGCAGGAGAAGATGCTATACTGAATGATGATGGGCTTGCAACATATAAATTTATACTGAAAGAGTTCATTGCACTTATTGTAGGGGGTTTTTTAGTCGTAGCTGGATCCAATGGATTGAATCAGGTGATTGAGCGAAATAAGGATATCCTTATGGAAAGAACTCAAGATAGACCTGTAGCCACAAGGAGGTTATCTGTGCTGGAAGCGTCACTCTTTAGTGTCATCACTGGACTTTTAGGTGTGGCAATATTGTGGTACTTTAACAATTCATTGACTGCATTCCTTGGCTTTCTTTCGTTAGTTAGTTATGCTTTTTTTTATACTCCCTTAAAGGGGATAACTCCTATAGCTGTTTTAGTAGGTGCCTTTCCAGGTGCTATCCCTCCGTTGTTAGGTTGGATTGCTGCTACTGCAGACTATAGCTTGGGTGGAGGCATTTTATATGCGATTCAATTCTTTTGGCAATTCCCTCATTTTTGGGCTATTGCTTGGGTATTGCATGAGGATTATCAAAAGGCAGGTTATTTGCTTTTACCATCGAGAGCTGGTAAAACAAAAGGTAGTGGTATGCAAACTGTAATTTATACAATAATGGCATTTGCTTTAAGTCTGACCCCTGTGTATTTGGAAATGACAAGTCTATGGAGCCTGACTCTTTTGCTACCTATGAATATTTATTTTCTTATGGCTAGTATTAAATTATACAAAACTCTTGAGGAATCTGATGCCAAGAAATTGATGTATGCTTCCTTTCTTTATTTACCAATAGTACTTTTAGCCATCTTAATATTTTAAACATGGAAACAATAGAAAAATCGATACCAATTTTAAATGAGACACCAATGGAAACAAGAAAGTTCCATCCGGTGAAATTTGTTGTTTGGCTTCTAATGATAGGGTCAGGGATGTTGTTTATGGCCTTCACAAGCGCTCTTATAGTAAGTAGGGCAGATGGAGTTAAGAATAATGCTTGGTTGGAATACGATATCCCTATGAGCTTTACGGTAAGTACTGTAATTGTTCTAGTAACAAGTATATTTATTCATCTTGCTTACATTCAGATTAAAAAAGACAACCGTTCTAGCGCTTTACTCTTAATGAGCTTGACTATGGTAGGTGGAATTGCCTTTATTTTATCACAAATCATGGGGTATCAAGCCTTGGTGGATGCTGGAATCTATTTCAGTAACCAGGAGGCAAAGGACATTGCAGGTTCGTTTTTTTATGTAATAACTGGTGCGCATTTGGTGCATATTTTATTGGGCTTAGCAATTTTGCTTTACACTTTTATACAATTGATTAGAAAAAAAATAAGTGCATCGAAATCCATAATGATCTATGTCGCAACTTTCTATTGGCATTTTCTTGGATTTCTTTGGATATATCTTTTTTTGTTACTTAATTTGACACGATAATTATAGAGATGGCAACAGAAACAGCAGAATTCGAAAAACAATCAACGTGGGCAGGTGGTAGGTCGCCTTTTAACGTGAGTTATGGTAAGTTAATGATGTGGATTTTTCTTCTATCAGATGCATTTACGTTCTCTTCTTTACTAGTAGCTTATGGAGCAATTAGGTTTAGTAAAGGTGGAGATTGGCCTATGCCAGATATGGTTTTTAACCATTTCCCATTTTTACATGGTATTCACCTTCCTTTGATGTTTGTGAGTTTAATGACGTTAATACTTATTATCTCGTCTGTAACTATGGTGCTTGCTGTAGAAGCAGGACATAGAAACGATAAAAGTGGAGTAATTAAGTATATGCTTATCACAATTGTTTTTGGATCGATGTTCCTTGGTTGTCAAGCTTGGGAGTGGAGTAACTTCATTGGTGATGGTGCTTCTTTGTCTCAAAATAATTTTAAATTAACGGAAATAGGTGCTGCTAAGGCGGAGGCATTAACCCTTGGGAATCATTACCATTGGGAGGATGCAGATAGAACTTTTGGGCAACCCCCATTCTCGGCTTTGTTCTTTATGGTAACTGGCTTTCACGGTTTTCACGTTTTAAGTGGGGTCGTAATCTTGCTTATTGTTTTTATCAACGTCATGTTTGGTACTTACGAGCGGAGAGGACATTATGAGATGGTAGAAAAGGTCGGTTTGTACTGGCACTTTGTAGATTTGGTTTGGGTATTTGTATTTACCTTCTTCTATTTAATTTAACAGTAAAAATAAGAAACAATGAGTCATTCAGTAGATAATAATAGTAACGAATACATCCCAGAAACGTATGTACCTCATGCAGAAAGTCATGGGACAAAAGGCATATGGAAGACATTTTGGATCCTATTGGGCCTTACTATAATAGATGTTGTTTTCTATTTTACCATTCCACCTAATATGATAAGAAATTCAATCTTTATTGTTTTAGGAATAGTAAAGGCTTACTTCATTGTAGGGGATTTCATGCACATGAAACACGAAAGATCTTATTTAGTTGCCTGCATCATTCTTCCAGTATTGTTTATACTTGGACTCGTGATGGGCCTAATGCAAGAGGGATACATGCTTAGTACTTATTAAGTAAGAACATGAATAGTAAAGGGAAACGGTTCCTTCTAGTAGCAATTCTTGTACTCCCAGTGTTATGGGGTATATTCAATTTTCTTGTAAAACCGGTAGCGATAGAAATGCCTTATTATGGGCATAAGACTCCTACTAGTGATGGTGATACAATATTTCATACCATAGAAGACTTCTCCTTTTTAAACCAAGACTCGGTAGTAATTAACAAGGATTTCATTAAAGGAAAAATATCAGTCGTAAATTACTTCTTTACAACTTGTACTGGTGTTTGCCCTAGAATAAATACAAGCTTGCTTTACTTGGCAGAAAGATTTAAGACAAGTAGCGAAGTATTACTGCTTAGTCATACCGTAAATCCAGAAAGAGATAGTGTCCCAGTACTGAAGCAGTATAGAGTTAATAGGCAATGGGATGAACAGCCTATATGGCACATGCTTACTGGGCATAAGAAACAATTGTATGATATGGCAGAATTTAGTTATTTATTAATAGCAGAAGGTGCCAGCAAGGAAGAGTTTGTCCATAGCGAAAAAGTTGTACTAGTGGATGGAAAAGGACACGTAAGAGGCATCTTTAATGGCATGGGGGGTAATATGGAAATGAAGAAAATTGAAGATGCAATCAAAGTGCTTATCATAGAGAAAAGAGCAAATGGAAAAGAAAAAAAGCAATAAGTTAATTACAATTGCATCTGTAGCTATTCCACTAGTGGTAGCTATTCTATTATCACCGAAAGTTAAAATTGAAGGGTATGATTTGAGTTTCTTACCTTCTATTTATGCGTCCATTAATGGATTAACTGCGATTCTTTTGATACTATCATACTTAAATATAAAAAGAGGGAAAAGACACATACACGAAAGAATAATGCTTGCTTGCATGTTCTTGTCTCTTATCTTTTTGATATTATACATTGCTTACCACATTACAACACCTCATACGGAATATGACGGTTCTGGGTTTACGATGTATCTTTATTATTTCATTCTTGTGACGCATATCATTTTATCTGTCGCAGTAGTTCCTCTTGTTTTGACTACTTTTGCTAAAGCAAGGGAAGGTGATTTTGTTAGTCATAAAAAATGGGCAAAATTTGCTTTTCCAATGTGGCTTTATGTAGCTGTAACAGGCGTAATAGTGTATTTGATGATTTCACCGTATTATGTATGAAAGTAAATAAGAAGTATTTGGTTTTGATTGCTATTTTAGCAATAGCATGTTTTTTTCCTTATTTGGCTGAAGCACAGTGTGCGATGTGCCAAGCAAATGTAAAGACTGCTATGATGAACGAAAATGGCAAAGCAATTGGAACGGGTCTGAATAATGGGATTCTATTTCTACTAGCTTCTCCATATGTGCTAATAGGTGCTGCTCTTCTCATATGGAGATGGAATTCAAAGAAACAAGACTTGAATATAAATGAAGCAAGTTAAAGAACCGAGTGCCTTTAAATCATTTCTTAATTGTAAATGTCCAAGATGCAGAAAAGGACAAGTGTTTCATTTCCCAATTTACCGAATAGACAAACTCTTACTTACGAACGACAATTGTCCTGAGTGTGATGTAAAATTTGAACAAGAAACCGGGTTTTATTGGAGCGCGATGTACATTAGCTATGGCCTTTCTACCGGTCTAGTATTGTTTATTGGTCTTCTAATGGTTGTTTATGACATTCCACTTTTTAAAGAGATTAAATACTTCGCAATACTAATTGGGATTTTCTTAATTCAAGTACCCTTTTCTTTTCGATATTCTAGAATGATGGCAATACATTTAATTGCTCCATATCGAAAGTACAATCCCAATTATAAGAAGGAGAAGTATATTCCAAAATAATCTATTTGGAGTAAATAGCTTTGAGTGCTTCCTTAAGATGGGAGTAACTAAACTTAAAACCAGTTTTCTCTATTTTATCACAAGACACCCTACTTCCTTTTAAGACAAGATCTCCTCTTGTCCCAAGGATTATCTTTAAAATAAAAGAAGGGACGGCTGGAGCCCAAATCTTTTTACCAATTGTTTCTGCAATGGTATGGGTAAGGTCCTTATTGCTTATGCCTTCTGGAGCAACGGCATTGTATGTTTCGTTTTCTAATTCTTTATTGGTTAGTGCCTCATAGAAAATGGCACATAAATCATCGATGTGAATCCAAGGAACATATTGTTTTCCAGTTCCGAGCGGTGAGCCAATTCCTAACTTAATTGGTTTGGCTATTTTTTCTAGAGCACCTCCAGATAGTGTCAAAACCACCCCTGTTCTTATAATGGTTGTGGGTATATTCAATTCTTTAAATTGATTAGCCGCTTCTTCCCATTTAATGCATATTTCACTTATGAAATGTGCACTAGGGGCATCTTTTTCCGTATAAATGTGCTCCTTTGTTTCTGCTCCATAATAACCAATGCCAGAAGCGCTAATGAAAGAGTTGATGCTGAGGTTGTTTTCTTGAAGTGATTTGTGAATTAATTGGGCGCTATTTACGCGGCTATCAATAAGAACCTTTTTTCTCTCCGAAGTCCATTTCTTATCTACGATGCCAGCACCAGCTAAATGAATCACAGCATCTGCCCATTTAAGTGCCTCAGGGTCCATTTTGTTTTGAGCAGGAGCCCAATGAAAGGATTTTGTTTTAAGGTCTTTCTTCCTGCTAAGAATAGCTACCTCCATCCCTTTTGCTGTGAGGTATTTGTTTAATGCAGAGCCAATAAGGCCAGATCCTCCAGTGAGTAATACTTTCATGCGTTTTCTATTCCTTCTTTGTATGTTGTCAATGCTCTTTCTCTAGCATATTTATGGTCAACCATTGGGTTTGGATAATCTAATTGTCCAAACTCGGGGATCCATTTTTTAATGTAATTAAACTTAGAATCGAACTTCTTAATCTGTTCTGAAGGATTAAAAATCCTAAAGTAGGGAGCGGAATCACAACCTGTTCCTGCGCTCCATTGCCAATTACCATTGTTGGCAGATAAGTCGTAGTCCAATAGTTTTTTTGCAAAGTAGGCTTCTCCCCATTTCCAATCAATTAATAAGTGCTTGCATAGGAATCCGGCAGTCACCATACGCACTCTGTTGTGCATGTAGCCAGTTTGGTTTAATTGTCTCATCCCAGCATCTACCATAGGATACCCTGTTTTTCCTTCACACCATTTCTCGAACTCTTCTTCGTTGTTCCTCCACTTTATTCCATTGTATTTGGCTTTGAAATTTTCGCTTACTACTTTTGGGAAATGAAATAAGATTTGCATAAAGAATTCACGCCATATTAATTCGCTTAAAAATATAGAATCGTCCTTCCCTAATTTTTTTATTATTTGCCTTGGGCTTATCGTTCCAAACCTTAAATGAGGACTCAAATAGGATGTACCATCCTCTTCAGGGATGTCTCTGGTGGTAGAGTATTTTTTTAAATTGGATAGAGTAAAAGGTTTTACTTTTATTTGAGATTGGGAAAACCCAATCTCTTCTATGCTAGGGAAAGAGTATTCTTCTTTAATGAAGCTCCCATCGCTCAAGACTTGAGGTAAATGAACCTCTTTGCTGAATTTTTGCAACCATTTGTTTTTAAAGGGAGTGTAAATTGTATAAGGTTTCCCATCGTCTTTTGTAATTTCATTCTCTTCGAAAATGACTTGGTCTTTAAAGTCGTGAAATTCGATGTTGTTGGAATTTAAGAAAGACTTGATGTCTTTGTCTCTTTTTATAGCATAAGGTTCATAGTCTTTGTTACAATAAACTTTAACAACATTGTATTCTTTAATTAACTCTCTGAAAGCTTCCATTGGCTTAGCCAATAAAATTTTCAAAGAAGAAGCGTTTCCCTGAAGCTGGGTGTTGATTTTTTTTAGAGTTTGGTGGATGAAGTTTACTCGAGCATCGTTTTTTGGTAATTCGGAGATTATTTCTTTGTCAAAAATAAAAATCGGTAGAACGGTGAAACCGCTTTTAAGAACTTGGTTCAAGGCTGTGTTGTCCTCCAATCTTAAATCTCTTCTAAACCAAAATAGTGCAACTTTCATAATAGGGGCAAATTAATCTTTCTGTATTTAAAATCTGATTTCTACTCGGAATAATTATCAGAGGTTCGTAATAAAAACGTAATTTTGTGTACAGATAAAAGAAAGATATGCTAGAAGGTGCTTTAAATCAATTTAAAATTAAGAAAGTAAACGAAAGTGCTTCCACAGGAAGGAACTGGATTACTGCTGTAGGTTCAAAATTGGAAGATGTACATTCTCCAATAGATGGAACTAAGATTGCATCTTTTGTGTACGGAACAGATTCAGAGTATGAGGCAATTATGCGACAAGCGGAGAAGGCTAAATTATACTGGAGGTCTGTTACTGCACCTAAACGTGGTGATATAGTAAGGCAAGTGGGAGAAAAGCTTCGTGCATCTAAGAAAAATTTATCTGTTCTTGTTTCAGCCGAAATGGGGAAGTCCTTGCAAGAAGCGATGGGTGAGGTTCAGGAGATGATAGATATTTGTGATTTTGCTGTGGGACTTAGTCGCCAATTACATGGTCTTACGATGCATTCTGAACGACCTAACCATAGAATGTACGAGCAGTACCATCCCTTGGGAATAGTAGGTGTTATCTCTGCTTTTAACTTTCCAGTGGCGGTTTGGAGTTGGAACTCTATGATAGCTGCAGTATGTGGTAATGTGACTATATGGAAACCATCTGAAAAGACACCTTTATCTGCCATTGCTTGTCAGCAAATTTTAAGAGATGTATTAATTGAAAACGATTTACCAGAAGGAATATTTAACGTAATTCTTGGAGGAAAAGAGATAGGAGAGAGGTTAGTTGGTGATAATAGAGTCAATTTGGTGTCTGCAACAGGTTCTACTCCTATGGGAAGAGCAGTGGGTTGTGCTGTGGCAAATAGGTTTGGAAAGTCCTTATTGGAGCTAGGCGGTAACAATGCCATTATTGTAACCGAAAATGCAAATTTGGAAATTGCTATTCCTGCCATTGTATTTGGTGCAATGGGAACAGCTGGACAAAGGTGTACTACGACAAGAAGACTAATTTTACATACTAGCCTTTACGAGAAAGTAAAGAAAGAATTAGTGAAGGCATACAAGCAATTGAGAATAGGTTCTCCTCTGGATGAAAATAACCACATGGGACCATTGATTGATGAAGATGCGGTCCTTCAATACGAAAGAGCGATAGAGTCTGTTGTGGCAGAAGGAGGGAAACTTATTGCAGGAGGAAAGAGAGTTAAGCCTAAAGGCTTTGAGAATGGTCATTATGTAGAGCCTGCAATGGTAGAGGCGAACAACCATTACAATACAGTTCAGAAAGAGACTTTTGCTCCAATCTTGTATATTATGAAATATTCTGAATTGGATGAAGCCATTGCCATGCAAAACGATGTGAAGCAAGGTTTGAGCTCAGCAATCTTTACACAAGACTTAGGAGAAGCAGAACACTTCTTGTCATGTCAAGGATCGGATTGTGGTATTGCTAATGTAAACATTGGTACTTCAGGAGCCGAAATAGGTGGTGCCTTCGGTGGGGAGAAAGAAACTGGTGGCGGAAGAGAATCTGGGTCAGATGCTTGGAAGGTGTACATGAGAAGACAAACAAACACGATCAACTACGGAAAGGATTTACCTTTAGCGCAGGGGATAGAGTTTAAAATATAAGCATTTAAATTATACTCTTACCCCTCAACCATAAACTCCGTATTTTCATGGAAGGTGATGTCCGGGTTATTGGCCTTAGCCATCGTTAAAATGTAATTGGTTTCTGCTAGGAACACATCGTTTCCATCTTTGTCCTTTACAATGCTATCTGTCTTGTATTTGGTAAATTCGTCAATGGCTTTTTTGTCACCTGTCATCCAACACGCTTTGTGGAAATTCTTAGGGTCAAACCTACATTTTGCTCCGTATTCGTGCTCCAAACGATACTTAATTACATCAAATTGAAGCTCACCTACTGTACCAACAAATTTTCTGTTTCCAAGGTCTCTTCTGAATAACTGTGCTACCCCTTCTTCCGTTAACTGTTCAATCCCTTTTTCTAATTGTTTGGACTTCATAGGATCTAGGTTTACTAGTTCTTTGAATATCTCTGGGGAGAAACTAGGAATTCCTTTAAAGGTGATTTTTTCTCCTTCGGAAAGAGAATCACCTATTTTGAAGTTTCCTGTATCGTATAATCCAACCACATCACCAGCATAGGCATTCTCTATGATTTTTTTGTCGTTTGCCATGAAGGTTACTGGATTAGAAAACCTTAGTTTTTTATCCAAACGCACGTGTTTGTAAAAGGTATTTTTTTCAAATGTTCCAGAGCAAACTCTAAGAAAGGCAATTCGATCTCTATGGTTGGGGTCTAAGTTGGCATGTATTTTAAATACAAATCCAGTGAATTTTTTCTCGTCTGGTTCTATGGATCTCTCTGTAGATTCTCTAGGGCCTGGAGTAGGAGCAATATCCACAAAGGTGTCTAGCATTTCTTGTATCCCAAAAGTGTTTAATGCAGAGCCAAAGAAAACAGGTGCTAGCTTCCCAGTTCTGTATTCCTCTAAATCTAAATCTTCGTAAACTCCTTCAATCAATTCTACATCTTCTCTTAGTTGGGCAGCATTTAAATCTCCTACAATATCGTCAAGTCTCTTGTCTGATAAGTCAGAGATCTCTACAACCTCTTTAGCCATTTGAGTTTTATTTGCCTCAAAGAGGTTAATTGTTTTATCTGTTAAATTGTAAACACCTCTAAATCCTTTACCGATGTTTATAGGCCAAGTAAGTGGTCTTACATTAATGGATAGCTTTTCTTCTAATTCATCTAACAAATCATAAGGATCTTTGCCATCTCTATCCATCTTATTAACGAATACAATTACAGGCGTATTTCTCATACGGCAAACTTCCATCAGTTTTTCCGTCTGACTCTCAACTCCTTTAACACAATCGATCACTAGAATAACGCTATCTACTGCTGTTAGAGTTCTATAAGTATCCTCTGCAAAATCCTTGTGACCCGGCGTGTCAAGAATATTAATCAATTTGTCTCTGTATTCAAAAGTCATTACAGAAGTAGCTACAGAAATCCCTCTCTGTTTCTCAATCTCCATAAAATCTGAAGTTGCAGTCTTCTTTATCTTATTTGATTTAACCGCTCCAGCAGTTTGTATAGCCCCACCAAATAGAAGCAATTTTTCTGTAAGAGTTGTTTTCCCTGCATCTGGATGGGCAATTATTGCAAAGGTCTTTCGCTTTGCTATTTCGTCTTGGATACTCATAAATTGAGCTGCGAATATACGGAAGCATTTTGTTTCAAGGTGTTTTTAATAAGGATGTTCTCCATATTATTATGATTTCTATCAGCTTATTTAAAATCATTATAAATAAGTTTGTTTTTCTCTAGGGTAAAAATATATTTGCACCTCTATTTGTAATCAGTCTAAATAAAAAAAAGGATAAATAGTAAAATGAAATTTACAATTACTACATTACTCATTGTTTTAAGTATGAGTATTTTGGCGCAAAATGATTCCATGAATTACAATACCGCGGATAGACTGTTGAAGTCCAATACTAAGCTATCGATAGGTGGCTATGGTGAAATGAATTACAACCAAGAAGTGGATCCAGATGTAAGACAGAATGGGAATTTGGATGTACATAGAATGGTATTGATGTTTGGTTATAAGTTCAACGATAGAACAAATTTTATTACTGAAATCGAAATGGAGCATGTGAGAGAACTATACGTCGAGCAGGCATTTTTGCAATACAGAATTAGTAACTCTGTAAATCTTAGAGCTGGTTTAATGTTGGTTCCTATGGGTATTGTAAATGAATTTCATGAACCCACAACCTTTAATGGAGTGGAGAGACCTGATTTGGATAAATACGTTGTTCCTACTACATGGAGAGAAAATGGTATTGGAATAACAGGTAATCTCAAGAAGATTAATTTGAAGTATCAAGCTTACGTTATGAATGGCTTTAGTGGGCACAATGGTGACGATGCGACGTTCAATGAAAAAAATGGCTTGCGAGGTGGAAGGCAAAAAGGGGCACAGTCTTTTATGAGTTCACCCACCTTAAGTTCCAAAGTTGATTATTATGGGGTCAAAGGATTGAAATTGGGACTAGCCTTTTATTCAGGCAGATCTCAATCCAGACATTATGATAACTTAGATAAGGATGATGCATTGGCAAATAGAACTGCAGACAGTACCTCTATAGGAATTAATATGGTTGGCTTAAACGCAATTTATACTTATAAAGCTTTGCAGTTTAGAGGACAGTTTAATAACGTGAATATGAAAAACACTGACGAATACAATGCTTTTTTTAGTACAAATCTAGGGTCAAACATCATGGGATATTATGGAGAGGTTTCTTATAATTTGTTTCAGAAATCTAAGAAGAATGGCGATTTACTTCCATTTGTGAGGTACGAAAGATACAATACCCAAAATGAGGTTGAGTCAGGTTTCGTGAAGAATGAGGAATACAATAGGTCTAGCTGGACAATGGGACTTGGATGGAGAATAACTCCTGGTTCTATTTTGAAAGGGGATTATCAAGTTTTTGAGAATGACAAAGCTGGATCTAAATCGGTGAAGCGTTTGAATTTAGGAGTAGGGGTTTGGTTTTAGGTATGAGGTCAAGATATTATATTATTAGTCTCTTTACATTACTGTTTTTCTGTAGTACAGAAATAGATTATGGAATAAACAAAAGGGAGAAGAAATTGAATAATTTTTTAGCCAAATCATATAAGCCCATTACTTTGGTAAAAGAGGAAATAGTAATTCCAGACTCTTTGTTAATCTATGAAGAGAATAAAGCCTATAAACTATCAACGAGTGGTGATTCCTTATTAGGTTTTTTGTTGTTTAACAGAGCATTGGGTTGTAGGGTAGGAGGTTGCTCAGCAGATGGTGGGTCTAAATCAGGTGATAACCAAGATCCTTATTATTTTGCAACTATTTACAATGCCGATTTCTCCATTAGAGAGATTAATGTATTGGAATACTATTCTGAATACGGAGTAGAAATAACTAGTAGAAGGTGGCTAAAACAATTTGCAAACAAAGTAGTCTGTGGGATGGATTTAAAGGAGAAAATTGACGGCATTTCTGGTGCTACAATTTCAGTAAACTCTCTTTTAGCCGAGGTGAAGTGGAATTGCAATTTAACAAACTACTTAAGTTCCCTTTAAGCTGCATACTACTTTAATCGTAGTTCTTTCTCTATTTTGATTTCAATTTTATTCCTATGTAAAAAGTCCGAGGTTGTGCTGGCCCATAAATGTAATTGCTGTCTCGGTTTTTACCGATATCAAAATCCTTTTGGTAAGTATTGAATGCGTTTTTAATCCCACCATAGATTTCTATTTTATTTCCAAAATTCTTCATGGTAAAAGTGTAGCTTATTTTTGCACCTAATTCAGAAAGTGCATCGGTAGTAATGATTTCATCTGTTGTTTGGTTTGGTGCACCCGCAAAGTGAGGAATTTTCATCTTTCCTGTATAGATGTAATTTAATGTTGCACTTAGTTTTTTATTAGGTGTTATACTTAAGATTGCATAACCATAAGCATTAGGAGTCCGGGTGAAACTCTTAATTCCTGCTAATCCATCTATGTACTGGACAGGATTGTCAAATTTATTTGTTTGGAAAGTGTAACCACTTTCAAGCTGCACTTTACGTTTGAAATTTGCTCTTACTTCTAAAGTTATACCTTGTACTGTTGCTCCATCTCCGTTTTGTTTCTCAAATAATTCTCCAAATTGATCTTTTCCTATGGGCTGCAGAAAAAAGGCATTGTTTAACCTGTTGTGAAAACCTTCTAGTGTAAAACCTTTTATCCATTTTTTAATTGGCTTGTCGTAATTAATGGAGGCGCTAAAACTATGTGATTTCTCTTGTTTTAAATTGGGTGACAAGGAAATTCGAGAAATGCCACCTCCTGCAAATGCAATATGTAAATCTGCGTCAAAGGCTTGAGGGGCTCTAAATCCAGTCCCATAACTAAATCGAAACTGTGTGTTTTTTTTAATTTTGTAGAGCAAGGAAGCCCTTGGGTTAAAGACTACATTGTCTATTAAATTATGCTTGTCCATCCTTACACCTGAAAGCAATGTAAGTTGAGGTTTTATCTCCCAATCACTTTGTAGAAAAAGCCCAAAGTTTTTTGTGGTCTGGTCAATTAGGTAGGAATAAGCAGGTATCTCGTCATAGACATCGTCGTAGAGAAATTCAGTGCCTAAAGTAAATACATTTTTACCTTTTAGGAATTTGTTTACTTTGTGGTTTATTTGGGTTCCAATATTATAGGTACTTACTTGTGATGAACCATAAGGAGGGTTGGCAATAAATGCATCAAATTCAATTGTTCCTGTATCTGGTTGAATTCCTGTATAATGTTTGCGATCTGTGTTTTGGTATGCCAAATAGGTAATGAAGGAACTGTTGTCTTTATTGAAATTTATTTGATAATCGACACTCCCCATCCATACATCGTGTGTTCTTTCTTCCGATTGTTGTGTGAGGAAGGCAGGTTTGTCTGTATCCATTTCACCACCATACCTGTACTCGTGAATGTTGCTCAGGTTTAATTCTATTTTTTGATTTTTCTTGGGAATAAGGAACATATTTGCTCCTATCGAAGTGTTCTTAATAAGTGGTATTTCAGAAAAGTTATCCTCGTTCTCATCAAATAAGCCTCTTTCTCTATTGTTAAAAAAAAAGGAAACTCCTGAATTTCTATTTCCGGAAACCAATGTGGCATTACCGCTTAATATATTATCACCAGTCTGTCCTCCAATGTTGTGGTAGGTATTAGCTATTTCATAACTGTTGTTTGTTGGGATCTTTGTTATCACATTTACAGTGCCACCTATTGCACTCGAGCCATACAAAGACGAACCACCACCTCGAACTACTTCAATTCTGTCAATCATGTTTGCAGGAATTTGTTCCATGCCATACAATCCATTAAGTGGACTAAAGATGGGACGACCATTGATAAGGATTTGGGAGTAACCTCCTGCCAAACCATTCATTCTGAGTTGTGTGTAGTTGCATGTTTGGCAATCAGTTTCTACTCTCAATCCTGGCTGAAATTTTAATCCCTCGGAAAGGTTACAAGCCTGTACGCTGTTTATGGTTTTGCTGTTAATTACATTCACTATAACAGGTGAATTCGTTTGTCTTTTTGGCGTTTTGGTACCAGTGACCACAATTTTATCTACGGTGAAGGTTAGTTCAGTTAGGTTGAAATCAATTGTTGTATCTGAATGTTGCTCGCTAATTGTAAGTTGTTTATCCACTTTTACGTAGCCAATATAGGAGGCCGTTATTTGATATTCTCCAAAGGGAACGTTTTCAATGGAGTAATTTCCATTAATGTCGGTTGTTGCTCCTAATTCAGTGGAGTCTATTGCAACAAGCCCAAATCTAATTGGTTCTCCATCCTTTTGGACTGTTCCTTTCACTATACCAGTTTGAGCATAAAGGAATTGCATCGAAAAATAGAAAAGTGTAAGGGATACTAATTTTAATAAGCTCATATAATACTAATTTAAATTATTAGTGGTGCAAAACTACAAAGTTAGATTAGTCTAACAAAATTATTTGAACTATTTAATTACTTTTGTAGTTAAATACAAAAGAAACTATTAGAAATGCCATCCATAACGAAGGAAAATTACTTGAAAGCACTATTCTTTTTACACCAAAAGAACAAGGATATTGCCATATCCGATTTAAGCAAGAGCTTGGATTTAAGTACTCCAACTGCCAACAATATGGTAAAGAAGTTGCAAGAAAGTGGTTGGGTTAATTATGAGAAGTATAAACCAATACAGTTAACTTCTAAAGGGAAGAAGGCCGCAGCTTTAGTAATTAGAAAACATAGATTAACAGAAATATTTTTATCTGATATTATGGGCTTTGGTTGGGAAGAAGTGCATGATATAGCAGAAGAGATGGAGCACATTAAGTCTGAAAAGCTGTTTGATAAAATGGATGAAATTTTGGGATACCCTACTATGGACCCTCATGGTTCTCCTATTCCCAGTAAAACAGGAGAAGTGAAACAACCAGCATACAAAAAACTTTCTGAATGCAAGAAAAATAGTAAAGTTAAATTGTCCTCTCTTGCAGATAGCTCGGCAGAATTGTTGCTATTCTTGAACAGCAAAAAGATTAAACTAGGTACAGAGTTAATCATATTAGGCATTGAGCCTTTCGACAACAGTTATACCGTAGCTTACGATAAGGTGAACTCCTTGATGCTTAGTACAGCAGTATGTGAGAGGTTGCTTGTGCTAGAGGTGTAATCTAAAATTTTCCTTCTAAGTACTTAGCAGTATAGGACTCTTTAAACTCAAGAATGTCTTTCGTAATTCCTTGAAATACTAAGTTCCCTCCTGCATCACCACCTTCTGGTCCCAAATCAATAATCCAATCTGCACATTTGATGACTTCCGTATTGTGTTCTACCACTAAAACGGTATTGCCTTTTTCAATGAGCGCTTTCAATGATTTCAAGAGTTTGTTTATGTCGTGAAAATGAAGTCCAGTTGTTGGTTCATCAAAAATGAAAAGAGTAGGAGTGTAGCTTCTGGAATTTGACTTAGCTAAAAAGGAAGCCAATTTAACTCTTTGGGCTTCGCCACCACTTAATGTGTTCGAGCTTTGACCTAACTTTACGTAACCTAATCCTACATCTTGCAGGGGTTGTAACTTTCCAGATATGGCGGTGGTTTCATTAAAAAACTCTAAAGCGTCATCCACTGTTAAATCCAAAACTTCTGCAATGTTCTTTCCTTTGTATTTAATTTCTAAAACATCTTCTTTGAATCGTTGTCCATGGCATACCTCACATTCTAGTTGGATGTCTGCCATAAACTGCATTTCAATTGTAGTTTGCCCTTCCCCTTTGCAATTGTCACATCTTCCTCCATCTACATTAAAGGAAAAGTGTTTTGGCTCATACATACGAACTTTTGATTCTTGTCTGGAAGCAAAGAGCTCTCTAATGTGATCATACGCCTTCGAGTAAGTAACAGGGTTGCTCCTGGAGGATTTACCAATTGGGTCTTGGTTCACCATTTCAACAACACCTATTGCTTTTTTATTAAACTTGATGTCCTTGTATTCTCCAATTTTGGTGAAGCCATATTGTTCTAGTTCTTTGGCAACTGCAGGGTAAATAATGTTATGTACCAGAGAAGATTTCCCTGAACCACTCACACCAGTAACTACTGTCAAGGCTTCTACCGGAAACTTGATGCTGATGTTCTTGAGGTTGTTTTCTCTGGAGTCACTTATCTCAACAAAAGAGGTGGGAATAAAGTTTTCTGATGGGAAAGATATTTTCTTCACGCCTCTCAAATAATCACTTGTAAGACCATTGCCTTTTTTCATGAAATCTTTGTAGAGTCCTTGGTAAACCAATTCTCCGCCATGACTTCCAGCCATTGGACCTATGTCAATGATTTCATCTGCTGCGTGCATAATGTCCTCTTCGTGCTCAACTATAATTACGCTGTTTCCAGCATCTTTAAGCTTCGTGAGAACTTTTACTAGCCTAGCTGTATCTCTAGGATGAAGCCCTATGCTAGGCTCATCGAGAATGTACATGGAGCCAACTAAATTGCTTCCAAGTGATGTGGCAAGGTTGATTCTTTGGGATTCTCCACCACTCAGAGAATTGGACTTTCTATTTAAGGATAAATATCCAAGACCAACATCGCTAAGAAAGGATAACCTTGTGGTTACCTCTACTAAGATTCGTTTTGAAATCTTCTCATCTACAGACGCAATGTTTAGCTTACTAAAGAATTCAAATGCTTGATCAATACTCATTAAGAGAATTTGACTTATGCTGGTTTGCGCTTTTGTTTTTTCGTCAATGAGTTTAAGGTAGTTTGCGTCAATCCTTATTTTTGTTCCTTTACATTCTTTGCAAATTGTTTTACCCCTATACCTTGAAAGCATAACCCTATATTGGATTTTATAAGAGTTACCCTCCACCATTTTGAAGAAGGCATTAATTCCTTCTATGTTTTTAGTTCCTTGCCATAAAATGTCTTTTTCTTCTTCGGTGAGTTCAAAATACGGCCTATGAATAGGGAATTTTTCAGTTTCAGCTGCAGCAATGAAGTTGTCTTTCCATTTTGACATTGCTTCACTCCTCCAAGGAACTACGGCGCCTGCGTATAGAGATAAGCTTGTGTCAGAAATGACAAGTTTTTCATCAATCCCTAACACATCTCCCATACCCCCGCAAGTCTTGCATGCCCCATATGGGTTGTTGAAACTCAGTAAATTTTGTGAGGGTACTTCGAAATTAATGCCATCTAGTTCGAATCGGTTTGAAAATTGGGTGAATGTCTCTTTCTCATTTTTGACAAACAAAGTAATAATCCCTTTTCCTTCCCAGAAGGCGGTCTCAACAGAATCTGCGAGTCTGGATTCAATTTCTTCGGATTTAGAATCGTAAACAAGTCTATCCAATACTAGAAAGACGGGTGTATCTTTCATTAGTATCTTAAAATCAAAACCCTCTATCTTGTGAATTTGGTTGTCTACCATAATACGGACAAACCCTTTCATCATTTGAACTTCAAAGTTCTCAGGAGAGATATTTTCTTTATTCAGTTGAGTTAGAACATAAATTTGATCGCCGGTACTCAACTCTCTTACATAACTTATCACATCCTTAACAGAGTGTCTTTTTACTTCTTTTCCACTAACAGGTGAGATGGTTCTGCCTATTCTAGCGAATAATAGTTTCAAGTAATCGTATATTTCAGTGGAGGTTCCTACTGTAGAACGTGGATTCTTACTGTTTACTTTTTGCTCTATTGCGATAGCTGGAGCAAGGCCATTTATGTATTCCACTTCAGGTTTTTTCATCCTGCTAAGGAATTGTCTAGCATAGGAGGAAAGACTCTCTACGTATCGTCTTTGCCCTTCGGCATAGAGTGTGTCGAAAATTAAAGAAGATTTTCCCGAGCCACTCACACCAGTTACCACAACCATCTTATTGTGTGGAATGTTAAGATCGATGCCTTTCAAGTTGTTGAGCTTTGCTCCTTTTATTTCAATGTAATTGTTCTCCAAGAGAAATTGTGTATTAAGATTAAATAACAGGGTTTTATATTATAAAACCCTGTTACAAAAATAGGCTTCAAAGAACGAGAAAAAAATGTGCTTTCTGATTAAAATGAGTCGATTTATTTGAAGACGAATAAAGAACAAATTAAATTAGATTCTCATGGTCTCTTGGAAAAACGAAATATTGTTTGTATATTTACAATTCCTTATACAGGATAATTAAATCAAACAGCCTATAGATAAACTCTACTAAATGAAATAGTCAAAAAATTAGTCAAAAGACAAATGCATTGCTATTTCTTTAATTTAATAAGAGTTTACTATGAGAACACAACAAATTTCAGATCAAAAACTTATCAGTAGCTACATCGCTGGTAATAACGCGTGCCTTGAAATGCTTATCAAGAGACACAAGAACAGAATCTTTACATCTATTGTTTTATTGGTTCAGGACCAATATATAGCGGAGGATATTTTCCAAGAAACCTTTATTAAGGTTATTAAAACCTTGCGCTCTGGTAAGTATAATGAAGAAGGGAAGTTTCTACCATGGTGTATAAGGATTGCAAGGAATTTAACCATAGATTATTTTAGGAAAAAGAAAAGAATGCCTAAAGTTACAACTCAAGAGGGAGAAGATGTATTTGAGTTTTTTCAAATTGAGGAGGAAAATAGAGAGACGGAAATGATAAGAGAGCAGTCTGAAAGGGGATTGAAGCAACTTATTATGAGTCTACCTAAGGAGCAAAGAGAAGTGCTGATTTTAAGGCATTATAGCGATATGAGTTTTAAAGAAATTGCAGACATGACAGGAGTTAGTATAAATACTGCTTTGGGTAGAATGCGTTACGCTCTTTCTAACCTTAGAAAAATGACAGAAAAAAGCACGATCAGGCTTAGGTAAATTGTTTCTTCATTAGCGACTCCTAGGTATGACGAATTGTTGTTGGGTTTTAGATAGTAGACATGAAAAAAGCCATCAGTCAAACGACTGATGGCTTTTTTTTATTTTGTTTACTTAAGAGCTTACGCTTCCTAATACTTCTTTCATTTTAATTCCTATCTCAGCAGGAGATTCTACTACGTGGATACCACAGGCACTCATGATTTTCATTTTTGCAGCAGCTGTGTCATCCTTACCACCAACAATTGCACCAGCGTGTCCCATAGTACGTCCAGCAGGAGCAGTTTGCCCAGCAATAAATCCAACTACTGGTTTTGTTGAGTTCTCTTTGATCCATCTTGCTGCTTCAGCTTCCATGCCTCCACCAATTTCACCTATCATGATGATTCCATCAGTTGCTGGGTCATTCATTAATAATTCTACTGCTTCTTTGGTCGTGGTTCCTATTATCGGGTCTCCCCCTATTCCTATGGCAGTCGTAATTCCCATTCCAGCTTTTACAACTTGGTCTGCTGCTTCGTAAGTTAATGTACCTGATTTGGATACAATTCCGATGTTCCCTGATTTGAAAACAAACCCTGGCATAATTCCAACCTTTGCTTCTCCTGGAGTAATTACACCAGGGCAGTTAGGTCCAACCAATCTGCAATCTTTACCATTTAGGTATTCCTTAACAGTAATCATGTCTTTAGTTGGTATTCCTTCTGTAATACAAATAATTACTTTGATACCTGCATCTGCTGCTTCCATAATTGCATCAGCTGCAAATGGAGGTGGTACAAAAATAATAGAAGTATTTCCTTTCGTTTCTTTTACTGCTTCCTCAACAGTATTGTATACTGGTTTGTCCAGGTGAGTTTGTCCACCTTTCCCTGGAGTTACACCACCTACCACATTTGTTCCATATTCAATCATTTGACTAGCATGGAAAGTTCCTTCTCCACCTGTGAAACCTTGTACAATTATTCTTGAATCTTTGTTTACTAAGACGCTCATTTCTATTTGTTAAATTTGGGGCAAATATAGCGAGTGGATTCTATACAAACAACTCATAATTCTACGAATAAAGGAACAGCAACTCTTACATGTGTTCCTCTTATTTCATTCTCAAACTTTCTCTCTCCCTCCATTATCTTAACACGTGATGTTGCGTTTTATTAAGCCTTCCTCTTTCGAGGGGTTCTCTTTCCTACCCATGCCATTGTATGATAAAGCTAATATTAGATTAGTATTCTTCTTGTGTAAGTGAATTTTAGCACTTGTTTCTGGAGAGTATTTATTGTCTTCCTATTTTCCTTTAAGTACAATAAGTAATTCTATTCTATTAAATAGATGGCTTATTAGAATACATCTTAATTGGATTCATTTTTTCGAAAAGTATTTAATGATTTTAAGCAATATATAAATGGCTATTACTATACCGAAAGCAGGCAATAGGGAAATAAGTAAAACCATCAAGCTACTTATAGTATTGCCAATGCCCTTCACTTTGTAAGGTGATTCGGATTTAAAAGTTATAAATTCGATGTTTTTATAATCCTTCGTTTTGTAACCGTCTAATTCGAGGAAATAACGATCTGACTGCTTTAAAGTGGAATTGAAGTCAAAGGAGTCCAGCCTGTCGTTGTAAGTGATTACTAAATTATCATCTGGTTTATAACCGTAATCCTCTAAATGCATGTATAGTAATTTCTATTCCTTGTTCCAATTTAGGATGGAATTTCTATTGGAGCTCAGGGATTCAACTTCAATTCCTTTATCTAAGAAAACGTAAAAGTCTCCACTATCAATAGGGGATTTCCATAATGATCCGGTTTCTATCAAATATATAAAACTGTTTTTGTATGACTTATTGTAACCTTGACTTTGGTGGGAATTGTTCGTATTTACTAGAAAGTAAACAGTAAAGGTTGTTTTTTGATTTGGTGCAAAACTGCCATCCCAGACATACCAATTGGTGATGGAATCTTTCAATAAGGGTGCTTCCTTGTCATCCCAATTGGCTTTAATGGCATATAAATCTTCAAAATAAACTTCATTTAGCATGCCATTCCTTTCAGTTTCAGGAAAGACATTGTTTATTGGGTAGCCCACTTTAATGCTCACAATTGTGTCTTCTAAATTCTCAAAAACGTAAGTCCCTTTTACTACTGCAAACCCTGGATATAGTTTCATGTATATTTGTTCACTTTGCATCCTAATTTTCTTGTAACCAGCACTATCCTCCGGATAATGGAGTACAAATACACCAGTGCCTCCAGCCTGCCAGATGCCTGGTTGAGCCGAGTTAGATTTTGAATTTATGCTAAAAATAAGTAGCGTAATTAATAAAACGGACTGTTTGATTTTATGTTTCATAACTATATATGCATCAAGTCGAACAAAAGTAAATAATTCCTTGAATAATAAATCCCAGCTCCTATTTGATTTATTTAAATAAATGTATGACATTTGCCGCCCCGATTTGGAGAGTCGGGGTATTATTAAATTTAAAACATAAAATAATGGCAGTAAAAATTAGATTAGCAAGAGGGGGACGAAAAAGAAAACCCTTTTACCACATCGTAGTAGCGGATTCGAGGGCTCCAAGGGATGGTAGATACATTGATAGGATAGGGGATTATAACCCAAATACAAATCCTGCAACGATTAACTTAGACCTTGAGAGTGCTGTAAATTGGTTACAAAAAGGTGCACAACCTACAGACACAACTAGAGCAATTCTTTCTTACAAAGGTGCTATGTACAAAAATCATTTATTGGTTGGAGTAAACAAAGGATCAATTACAGAAGAGCAAATGAATGAAAGATTCGATGCTTGGATGAGTGAGAAGACTTCTAAAGTAGAGTCTAAGCAGTCTGGATTAGCAGATGCTAAGTTGAAGGAGAAAGCGGCAATAATGGCTGCAGAGGTTAAGAGAAAAGAGGCTATTGCAGACAAAGTATTAGCTAAGAATTCTGAACTTGCAGAAGCAGTAGAGGAAGAAGTTGCTGAAGCAGCTGATGAAACAGTTGAAGCAGGAGCAGAAGAAGTAGTTGAAGCAGCAACAGAAGAGGTAGTTGAAGCAGCTGCAGAAGAAGTTGTTGAAGCAGTAGCAGAAGTTAAAGAAGAAGCTCCTGTAGCAGAGGTTGTAGAAGAAGAGGCTCCAGCAGCGGAAGTTGTTGAAGAAGCTCCTGCAGAAGAAGCTCCAGAAGCCAAAGAAGGAGAGTAATGAACTTTAGAAATGGATTCCCAATTGGGTACATTTCTAAATCACATGGCTTTAAAGGTCAAGTGAAACTTGGCTTCTTTGAAGAAGAATACAAAGAATTACTAATTATTAAGGGGTTCCTTTTTCTAGAAATAGATGGTAAAGGAGTCCCTTTTTTAATTGAGGATATTGATGCAGGTGGAGCGGTAGTGAAACTAGAAGATGTGGATGACGAAGTTTCTGCAAGAAAAATATGTGGGCTTAAGATGATCTCCTTTGAAAGTGGCTTGAAGGACAAGGAGAATCCACTAGTGGGGTATGAACTTCAAAATCAGAAGCAAGAGGGTGTTGGTGAGATTGTGGAAGTGCAGGATCTAAATGGGAGCATTGTACTTCTTGTAATAAAGGAGGGAAAGGAATATCTAATTCCTTTTCACGAGGAATTGGTACTTGAGATTGATTCTGAGAAAAGAGTAATAGTATTGAGTATTCCAGGTGGGTTACTAGATATTTAAGGAGATAAATAAAATTGGTAAAAAGGTTTGCAAAGTGGAATTTTTATTCGAAATTTGCAGTCCTTAAAAAAATAGAGGCATGGCACAAGTTTGCGATTTAACAGGTAAGAAAGCGATGAAAGGAAACAATGTTTCCTTCTCAAATAGAAGAACAAAAAGAAGGTTTAAAGCAAACCTTCAAAACAAGAAGTTTTTTATTGAAGAAACAGGAGAGTGGATTAATCTTAAAGTATCTACTTCTGCTATTAAAACAATAAACAAAAATGGTGTAAGTGCTTCTTTAAGAAAATTTATTAAAACAGGTAAAATATAATTTCTCATGGCAAAGAAAGGAAATAGAGTACAAGTAATTCTAGAATGCACAGAGCACAAAGCTAGTGACGTTCCAGGAATGAGTAGATACATTACAACTAAGAATAAGAAAAATACTACGGAGCGTATTGAGCTTAAGAAGTATAATCCCTATATGAGAAAAGTAACGGTTCACAAAGAAATAAAGTAAGATGGCAAAGAAAGTAGTAGCAACGCTTAAGAAAAAAGGAAGCGGAGACGATCTAGTTAAAGTAATTAAGACGGTAAAAACAAAAACTGGTGCTTATAGTTTTAAAGAAGAGATGATGACAGATGATTCTGCCAAAGCTTACTTTAAAAAATAAGTTTAACATAAAATACTGAAAAGGGAGTCATCCGCCAGCTGGCAGATGACTTTTTTATTTTTAATATGGCATTATTTAATATTTTTAGCAAAAAGAAGGATAAGAACCCAGAAGAGTTGAAAAAAGATTTTCAAGAGGAAATGCCTGCTCCTGAAAAATTACAAAAAACCAAAGTTTCTTTTCTCTCCAAAATGGGAAAAGCAATTGCTGGAAAATCGAAAATAGACTCTGACTTTTTAGATGATATTGAGGAAGTATTAATTACATCTGATGTGGGTGTAGATACTACTGTGAAAATCATAGACAGAATAGAAAAAAGAACAGAGAAGGATAAGTTTTTTACGGAGAAAGAGTTAAATGAACTTATAAGGGATGAAATGGCCCAAATGCTAGCTGAGAACCATGCTGTTGAGAATTTACGTGTAGTCCCAGAAAATGCACCAGTACCTTATGTAATTATGGTAGTTGGTGTTAATGGAGTAGGGAAAACAACTACAATAGGGAAATTAGCAACTAAACTTCAATTGGAAGGTAAGCGCGTTCTTCTAGGAGCAGCAGATACTTTTAGAGCGGCAGCTGTAGATCAATTAATTATTTGGGCCGAACGTGCCGAAGTGGATATTGTATCTCATGGAATGAATACAGACCCAGCATCGGTCGCTTTTGATACCATTAAGAAAGGTACAGAGGATAACTACGATGTAGTTATTATTGATACTGCTGGAAGACTTCATAATAAGGTAAACTTAATGAATGAGCTTACTAAGATCAAAAAAGTAATGACTAAATTTTCAGAAAATGCTCCACATGAAGTATTGTTGGTGTTAGATGCATCAACGGGTCAAAATGCCATAGAGCAAGCTAGGCAATTCACGGCTGCAACTGAGGTAAATTCTCTTGCTCTTACAAAAATGGATGGAACTGCAAAGGGTGGAGTTGCTTTTGGTATCTCAGATCAGTTTAAAGTTCCAATTAAGTATATTGGCCTTGGTGAAGGGAAAAATGATTTAAAATTATTTGACCCTAAATGGTTTATTGACTCCTTGTTTAATTAAGCCCATTTGACCCTCTTGCCCATTTGTAGGCATAATAGGCTTTTTGATGTTTCGTTTTAAGTGTCATTAGTTTTAATTGAGACTCAATAAGGCTTTTCTCTCTGGAGTTTATTAAGAATAGGGAGCTAGATCCGAAATTAAACTTCTCTCTTTCCCCATCTAATAGAAGGATGTAATTACTTACAACATTTTCCATTAATGCCACTTGATCCTTTAAAAATTCTATTTCGTTATAATATTGAATCACCTTATTTTGTACTTGGACTCTTTTTAATTCTAATTTAAGTTCTGACTCGTTTAGCTTCAGGTTTGTTAGCCTAAGGTCTCCTCTTTCTTTTCTTAAAAATATAGGAGTGCTAATACTTAAGCCCCATTTGTAGTTGTTGGGAGATACATTTGCCAATACATCATTTCCAAGAGGTTCATTAAGTATATTGTATTGTACTCGTATGTTGGGCTTTAAGGATTCTATTTTAAGTCTTTTTTCTAATTCTAACCTTTGGATATCTATCTGATTTACTAAAAGCTCTGGGTGTGCGCTGTTTAAATTGTTAAGAATGGGCAGAAGACTGTCGTTTGAGTGATTAAAGGGAGCGCTAATTGTTGAAAATAAGGGCGGTGTTAAGCTATCTGTTATTTCTAAAGGAGTATTGTTCTCATACCAAAGAAAGGTAGACAATTCGAGAGTTTGATTTTTATACAATTGATTTACCTGTAGTAATTGAGCAACCCTATTTTGTAGTTGTATTTTGGCTTCTAGAGTATCAATTGCTGGCTTGTCACCTAAAAGAAAACTGCTTGTTACTGCATTGAACCTTATTTGTGCAACAGTTACCATTTCTTCCAATGATTTTTGTTGATTCCATAGATTGACCCATTCCCAGTATTCTGTAGTTGCCTTGTAGAAAAGGTCATTTTTCATTATCCTACGCTCATTAATTGTTGCATTGGAGTATAATTTTGCATCTTTTAATGTTGCTCGTCTCTTATCAATAAAAAGCCCTTTTCCCAATGGAGCTGATATCCCAGCATTCCAAATTCCACTATTAGGTACTGTGTTTTCAGCATTGAGAAATTCACCGGTATTTGCTTCGTAACCTGTTTTTAATTCTATCCCATACCAAGTAGGGATAACCAATCCTGCATTTAGTAAACTGTAATACTCCTTACTCTCAAAATTCTTTTCATTCATATCGAGTTTGGCATAAGGGTCAAAGGATCCCCTAGCTTTTGTGATAGTAGCTTCCCCCTTTTGCAATACAATCTCACTTGCTAATGATATAGGATGGTAGTTGCCTACCAGTCTCAGGAATTCATCTATCTCTAATGTTTTTTGTCCTTTTACAGTAGAAGAATAAAGTACTAGAATGAAAGTAAATAATGCAAAAATCTTATTTTTTAGTCTTAGTCTCATTTTTCTCATGATTAGATTTATAATAATCGGGAGGGAATCCGTTTAACCTTCTCCATAGCTCATACCAAATAGGTACATCTTTAAGTAATGCTAAACCATTAGCTCCTGATCCTAGCCTCAAACCAGAGGGCCATTCTTTGTCCTCCTTGTCTGGCGATACCAGTATTCTATATTTACCATTTGGGCTAATGAAGTTGTCAATTGCAACTACTTTACCTCCAAAAGTACCATAAGAAAGATTCGGCCATCCTGAAAATACAATTGTGGGCCATCCATCAAACATAAATCGTATTTCTTGCCCTTTTTGAATTAATGGAATATTCATAGGTTCTATATACATGGCAACTGCTAAGTCATACTTAGATGGCATAATGGTAATTAATTCTTCTCCTGCTTTTACTGTCTCTCCAAGACCAAATTTTACAGCCTGAGTTATGTAGCCATTTTGAGAAGCGGTAATGTAGTACATTCCTTGTCTAACGGAGTAATTGGTATATTGGTTTTGCATTTTTGCAATCGCGGCTTCCGAGTCAAACTTCATAGATAGGGATGACTGCTTCTCTGAATTGGCTTTTGCAATTTTGTCATCGTATTGGTTTTGGATAGAGTAAAGCTCTACTTGTGCATTAATAAGTTTGTTCTTTGTCTCTAGTAATTTGTTTTCAGCACTCATAAGTTTTGCACTAGTTTCCTGTAGTTTTAGCTTTTTAAGTTCTAAATCCGTTAAGGACTTTAAGCCCTTATTGAATAACTCTTCGGCTCTTCCTAATTGTTTGCTTGCTATGTTTTCATTGGTTATTGCAGCTTGGTAATCTATACTATCTGATTTTATTCTTAATTTAGCTTGAGCGATGTAGTTTTTGGCCTGTTTTATTTTGAGCCTTTTGGTTTTAGTTAATGCTGTGATTTGGTTGTCAAGTGCTCTTACCTTTGATTTGTATGCTGTTAAGGATTGTGCTTTTGAGTTTATTTGACTTCCCTGTCTTTCTAATAGCTGAGGATCAAAATAAGTATCTTTTATTTCCGAAATAAATAGAATAGTATCTCCCTTATTTACGTAATTGCCTTCATTGACAAACCATTTTTCAATTCTTCCATCGATCAATGAATTAATTGATTGAGGCCTTTGTTCTGGTTTTAATGCGGTAACATATCCTTTCGAACGGATGTTCTGAGTCCATGGAATAAATAGAATAATTGCTCCCAGGATAATTGTGATAAGGATTGAACGTTTAAATAGCCTCGAGGGCTTGTGATACTTTAATAAAGAGAAAGAATTAAATTCTGTCTTTTCTATTTTATGGTCTATACTGTTATTGCTAATGTTCAACATATTATTTTCCTGTAAAAATGTCTAAATACCATTTTTTGTTTTTAAACATGGCGGCATGATCTATTGCTAGTATTTCTCCTTTGTTCATCACTATTGTTTTGTCCAGTTTCTCCGCTACTAAGGAATCATTCGATACAGCTATCAAAGTCGTTGGCATAGTAAGTATGTAGCTTAAGAAATTTTCTTTGTCTTTTTCATTTAGTTGATTAAAGCTTTCTTCTAGCAATAAGAGCTTGGGTTTTGCAATAACTGCTCTTGCCAGAACAATTCTTCTCTTAATACTTGTAGGAATGTTTAGGCCTTCTGGCAGTAACTCGGTTTTGTATCCTTGTGGTAAATTTTCTATAAAGTCACTTACACCTAATACTCCACAAATTTTCTTGATGTCTTGCATCTCAATATTTGGCTTACCTAGAGAGATGTTCTCTATGATGTTTCCTTTAAAAATATCCTCTTTTGAAAGACTGTCACCTATCAGCATATGTAAATACTCCTTTTTTATATGTGTTGAAGGCAAGTTGTTAAAAGATATTGTACCCGTAAAATCATCATATAACCCTGCAATTATTTGAAGTAATAAAGATTTTCCACTTCCATTGTAACCTGACAAACAAATTTTTTCTCCTTCTTTAATGTTGAAATTAAGATTATTTAAGGCATTGGTATTTGAGTCGGAATACCGGAAGGATACATTCCTTAGCTCAATAGAGATTCCATTTTCTGTAGGGTCTATTTCTTCTCCAACATCCCTGTCAAGTTCTAAATCTGTAATGATTCCAATTTTTTCAACTGCTGTAAGTACGTCATAGATGGTCTCCATGCTTAGAATTAATTTTTCTACTGAATTAAGTATTAAAATGATAATTATTTCAGATGCAACAAATTGACCAATATTCATTTGTTGATTTATTACCAATAGCCCTCCAATTAAAAGAAGGCCCGCGGCCATAAGTACTTTGAAAGTTACAAGATTTATGTATTGTATGAGCAATGTTTTAAAATGAGCCTTTCTTGAAGTGAGGTAGTTGGTTGTCGCAATGTCTGTTTTGTCCATTGGCAATGGAGAGTTTCCTGCTAGTTTAAAGGTCGCCATAGACTTTCCAACCTCTTCTAACCAGTGTGCTACTTCGTATTTGTGTTTAGATTCTACAAGACTTGTGCTGAGGCCTTTTGGGCCAGTGAATTTAAATATTAAAAATATAATAATCAGCAGTAAAAAGCTGTAAAGTATAAAAAACGGATGATAAAGTGATAAAAGGATTAGTCCAAAGATTATTTGCAAAGAGGAGCTCGAAAACTCAATGAGTATTTTAGGTAAGCCTTTTTGAACAGTAAGTGTATCAAAAAACCGATTAACTAATTCTGGTGTGTACTCTTTCCTTAGATTCTCAAGTTTCATCCTTGGGATTCTATAGGCAAATTCAAAGGAGGACCTTGTAAATATTTTCTGCTGTAGATCTTCCGATATTTTTAGTTGCATAATCTGCATAAATCCAGTTAATGCAATGCCAATAATTACCAGTATTACTAGTACAATCCATGACGTTGATATTTGTCCGCCAGTAAGCAGGTTTATGATAGCTTGAATACCCAATGGCAAGGAAAGTGCTAGAACACCATTGAATGCTGCATATATATAGATGCTTGCTATCTCTTGTTTGTTGATTTCAAAAAGCTTGTATAGCCTTTGTACTGGTGATAATGTAGTCGTTTTTTTCATTTCAATACCTTGGCTGTTTTTTGAATACGCAAATATAATAGTATTACTATTGATTATGATTGCAATACAATCAATATGATTTTACTATGACAAATTAATTTTGGGTCTTTAAACGAAAAAAGACCATTTATCTTTTGATAAATAGTCTTCTTTTGAATGCGAAAGTGCATTAACATATTAATTCTTTATTTTAGAAATAATTTCTTCCTTAGTTTCCTTAGAGAGTTTATGCGATTTGTTGTTTTTTTCTAAAATTCTTTTGGCTCCTTCTTCTAGAAGCATACTCTGTTTCTCGTATGCCTTACAACCCTTGCAAATAATTTCATGTACTTTTAATTGTATTATCTCAAAGACACTTAGAGAGGATAAGTTCTTTTTCTCTACTAGTTCGCTAGCTTTACAACATGATATTGAAACCTTTTTATTCATTATCCCAATTTGAATCCAAACAGTTCTTTAATTGAAGTTTTGACCTATGTATTATTTGCCATAAATTAGACTGAGTTATTTCAAATTCCTGACAAATCATTTTATTGTCTTTTAATTCAATGTATTTAGATATCACAATAGCCTTCCATCGCTGAGGAAGCTTGTCTAGGCATAATTTGTATATTTCTAAGAACTCTGGGTCATCTAATAAGGCGATATCAGTTGTGAATCCTTTGCCTTCCTGATGCTTCCATGCCCCATTGTCGAAGTTGTTCTGAATAAGGTCGCTTTCTAAGAAAACAAAATTGGATTTTGCTTTTTTTCTGAAATAGTCAATGATTAGTCTATTTGCAATTGTAAATAGCCAAGTTTTAGGACTGCTCTTTCTCTGAAATTTTTCGTAAGACTTTACGGCAGCTGCAAAAGTGTCTTGAATAATGTCCTCTGCTACTTCTTGAGAAGAAGTTTTGTATAATGCCCAAGAGTAAAGGTCATCGGAGTGATTGTTTACCCATGATGTAATGTCTTCTTGTTTTGTATTTAGTTTTTGTTGACTCAATTTATAAATAAAGCAGGGCAAATATACTCAAGTATTTTACTTTGTAGTTTCTAATGAAAATGAAAAAGTACTGCCAGCATTTAATTCACTATTGACGGAAATTGTTTGCTCATGAGCATTGAGTATATGCTTCACTATTGCAAGACCTAATCCTGTTCCACCAAGTGCTCTTGCTCTACTTTGATCTACTCTGTAGAATCTTTCAAATAGTCTCGGAATATCTTTTTCTCCTATTCCTAAACCATTGTCGATAATGGAAACTATAACTTTCTGATCAAATTGCTTAATTTCAACTTTTATAAAGCCTTCTGGTTTATTGTATTTAATACCATTAACAATTAGATTAGTCAGAACTTGGTGGATGAGTTGTTTGTCTGCTAAAACAAAGATTGGTTTATCACCTTTTTTATTGAATCTTAAATTGGTATTGTGTTTAGTGCCTTTGTCTTCCAATATTTCCACAACGTCTTCGCACAATTCTTTTATGTCAAATTTTGTTTTGTTGAGTTTAAGTGTACCATGTTCAAATCGATTTATTGTTAAGAGCTCTTCTACTAAGTATTGTAACCGATCTGCACTTTTCGATGCTTTTAGTAAAAATTTCTCGTTGACAGTTTTGTCGTATAGGGCCCCATCAATTAGAGTGTGAACATATCCTTGAATGTTAGTAATAGGCGTTTTTAATTCATGTGCAACGTTACCTAAAAATTCTTTTTGGAATGCTTCTTTCTTTTGAGCCTCTGCAGCATCTATTTTATTGTTGGACTCCCATTCTTTAACTTCTCTTTCCATTTGCTCCAATGGGTTTGACTTTAATGTGTGTTTTGAGACTATCTTGTCAGGACTCTGACTCTTAATCTTATGTATTGCGCTATAGATGAATTTGATTTTGTCGTAGATGTATATCTGTATGACATAAAAGAACAATCCAAAACTCACTATAGTAAGCGCTAAGGAGTATAGGCTTGCGTGTAAAACAGGATAGTCAAAGTAAAGAATACTAAGGAAATTGAGTAGCCCTAAAATTAAAGCACAGGTTATTGCAATTCTAAGTGGTGAGTAGTTTTTAAAGTTCTTAGCCATTCTCTATACAAAGCAAAGATAGTTATTATTGGTCTATATTAAATTTGTATCCTACTCCCTTGATTGTAGTTATAAATGAGTTCTCTAGTTTCTCTCTAATTTTTCGAATGTGTACATCGATGGTTCGATCAACAACAAGTACATCATTTCCCCATACCTTTTCTAGAATTTGGTCTCTTGGAAAAACTTTTCCCGGTTTAGAAGCTAATAGATAAAGCAGGTCAAATTCTTTTTTGGGGAACCTTTTAAATTCTCCTTTATAAGTTACCTCATAGTTCTCTTTGTTGATTAAAAGGTCTTCAAATTTCAATTGTTCAGAAATGACGTCTTTAGGTTCGTTTCTTTTTAAAATTGCTTTAATTCTTGAGGTAAGAATCCTTGGTTTGAGTGGTTTTGTTATGAAATCATCGGCACCTGCATTGAAGCTTGCAAGCTCTGTGTATTCTTCGTTACGAGCTGTCAGAAAAACAATTGGTGTATTTTTTAACTTCTTAATGTCTTTAATCTCCCGACAAGCTTGAATGCCATCCAGTTCTGGCATCATAATGTCCATTAATATTAAATCAGGGAAATGCACTTTTGCCTTTTTTATCGCATCTTTCCCATTTGTAGCAAAAAGAGTTGTGTATCCTTCTTTCTTTAAATTGTAAGAGATGAAATCAATAATATCTTGTTCGTCATCTACAATAAGAATTTTAGTTTTTCCCTTTTCCATTTAATATAAATTATACTTCGAAGATAGTATGGCCAAAGTTAAGCCAACGTTAAATAAGAGCTAGTGGTTTATAAAGCTAATAGCTCTAATATCTTATTCTCCAGGGCCTCCCCATGGAGGTCCTTTGCAGCGATGTTCCCATTTTTATCAATAAGAAAAGTGGCAGGAATACCATTCACTCCAAACCTTTTATTGGCTTCGCCACCCCATCCTTTTAATTCACTTACATTTATCCATGTCATACCATAGGAAGTTACCGCTTTACTCCATGCATTAAAATCTTTATCTAATGAAACTGCATATACTTCAAACCCTTGGTCTTTGTATTTGTCGTAATATTTTATGTTTTCTGGGATTACTCTTCTACATGGTCCGCACCAAGAAGCCCAGAAGTCTATTAGGATAACTTTCCCTTTTAATGCTTGCAAGGAAATTTTATCTCCAACATATGCAGTGTCTGAATTTTTAACCAAAGAGGCCATGTTGATCTCTTGCACAGGGAATCCTATTTCATTTGTTTTTTTAGTGTCGAAAGTCGTTTTTAAATCCACATAATATTTTGATTTATTGTCAAACTGTTCTAATTTTTCAGTTGCTATTCTTAAAGGCTCAAAAGGGGCATCCGTTAACATGAAGTAGGCTAGGTAATGTGCCGGGCCAGCGGGTTCCGATTGCATGAAGTCTGTTATAGCTGTCATTCTTTTACTATTTAACCCTTGGTATTTGTAGCGAATGATTTGCATCTGAGAAGCATTTGCCCCTTGCGCTTCCAATTCTAACTCTTTCATTTTTTCATAGAATTGAGCATTTAGGCTCTGAACTTGTTTCAAAGAATTGGAATACTCCGATTTCTTACCCGTAATTTCAAACATCATTATATTGTTCTTGATACTGATGTCTAGTGCAATGTCAGTTTTGTTGTCAAGCCATAAAAACAATCCATTTTCCGGGCCGTATTGTAGGTAACATATTTTTCCTTCATCAAACTTCCCGCTCATACTAATTTCAGCAAGCTCATTTGATCTAACAGAGTCTAAAAAAGTCAAACCAGTTCTGGACCATTCCTGCAGAACAAACAATTGTTTGGGAGCATTCTCAATTTTCGCACTTAGTTTGTATCCTTTTTTTAAGACCTTACATTTAGACGCTTGGTATTCTGTTTTCTTGCTGATGCCAGCAGAACAAGAGCTTATTAGCAACATAAATGTTATAACGGGTATAAAGTTTATTATTTTTCGCATTAGTTTATTTTATAGTTATTGTTTCAAGACCACTTGCATGGTTAAAAGGTTGCACAAAAATCGGTAAAAAATAGGTGGAATAAAAACGGGTATTTCATATTGCCTTAATTTAGTTTAAATTTGTTGCTTATTTAATAAAAAATGGAAGACTTTTTACCTTTATTAGGAACAGATCACATCGAGTTTTATTGTGGAAATGCGAAGCAAAGTGCATTCTATTATCAGAATGCTTGGGGTTATAAATTAGAGGCTTACTCTGGACCAGAGACAGGTGTTCGAGATAGAGCTTCTTATGTGCTAACTCAAGGGAAAATGAAATTGGTACTAACCACTGGTTTGGATCCTGCTTCAGATATATGTAAACATGTTCATAAACATGGTGATGGAGTTAAATTTCTATCTTTGTGGGTGGATGATGCAACCAAGGCATTTGAAGAAACTGTTAAAAGAGGTGCCAAAGTTTACCACGAGCCTAAGGTATTGGAAGATGAGAACGGGAAAGTGGTTGTTTCTGCTATTCATACTTATGGAGATACAGTACATAAATTCATAGAACGTAAAGATTATTCTGGAGTTTTTTTGCCAGGATTCATTTCTAAAAGTAATGGAATTGAGGTATCCCCTGTGGGTTTAAAATATGTAGACCATTGTGTAGGAAATGTGGATTGGGGACAAATGAATGAGTGGGTTAAGTTTTATGAAGATGTTATGGGCTTCAAACTTCTTATTACATTCGATGATAACGATATCTCTACTGAATTTACAGCATTAATGTCAAAAGTTGTTTCCAATGGAAATGGTTATGTGAAATTCCCTATTAATGAACCTGCAGAAGGAAAGAAGAAGTCTCAAATAGAAGAGTATGTAGATTTTTACAAAGGTGCAGGAGTGCAGCATATTGCCATAGCCACGGATGATATCTTGAGTACGGTTGCAGAATTACGGAAGCGAGGCATTGAATTCTTATATGTGCCTGATAATTATTACGAAGACCTTTTAGATAGAGTGGGAGATATAGAGGAAGACTTAGAAGCTCTTAAATCACAAAACATTTTAGTTGATAGAGACGACGAAGGATATTTGCTTCAAATATTTACTAAACCCGTAGAGGATAGACCTACTTTATTTTATGAAATAATACAAAGAAAAGGAGCTAAGTCTTTTGGTAAAGGTAACTTTAAAGCATTGTTTGAGTCTATTGAAAGAGAGCAAGAGTTAAGGGGAAACCTTTAATATTTAATTTTTATTATGTTTGTAAAAAAAATAATTTAAAATGAATAGAAGATTTATTATTGGATGTCTAGCATCTATTGCAATGTTTGGATTTGTAAATTGTTCAAAGGATGATAGTACTGACAGTTCAAATGGGGCAGGTGGATCAGGCGGTTCTGGAGGAGGTGGTGGTAAGACACTTACCGTGAAGGAGAAGGTGATGCTTAATACTTGGGTAGAGGTTGCAAGAACTGCGGGGGGGCAAGATGCCTATAAGAGTCTTGATGATTGTGAAAAGGACAACGAACACTCTTTTATGAGTGATGATGTATATAAACTTGCAGAAGGATCTAATGTTTGTGATCCTAGTGATCCAGGTCCTGTTTTATTGGATTGGGCACTCAAGAGTGATAAGATAATAACAATTGCTAGAACGGATTTCGATATAGATTACATTACAGATTCGACATTCAAAATTTCTAATGGAGGCGTTGGAGGGGCATTTAGCAATACATACAAGAAAAAATAATTAATTATGAAAAATAAATTTTTAACTTTAACCAGTATTATTCTATTAGTAGGAATTTGCATAAGTTCATGTTCTAAGGATGAAGGTACTTCAGCACCAGTAGATCACCCTATGGTGGCTAAATTGAAAATGAACGAATGGATGATAAGTGCTCAGACTTTAAATGGGAACGATGTGTTTTCATCCAAAGATCCATGTGAAAAAGATGATTCATATGTTTTTAAAGCGGATAGTGTTTGTATGAGAAATGAAAATACAATCGAATGTGATCCTACAAATCCAGGACCTTTTACTTCTGAATGGTTTTTCAATGACGATTATACGGAATTAACTTTTGATCTTTCTGATTACAAAATCCTTGAGTTTACTTCTTCCATTCTAAAAGTTCAAGAGATCAGTGGAACTGGAGCTGTATTTATTTCAACTTTAGAGCCAAAATAAAATCCAAATTAAAATTTATAAAAAAAGCCCACTAGGGCTTTTTTTATGTCTATATCGTAGCAATTACTTTAAGCTCTATACCAATAGGAGTAGGCAGACAATTTATTTCTAGGGTCGTTCTACAGGGCTGATTCTCTTTGAAGTACTCAGCATATAATTTGTTGTATATTGAGAAATCATCTTTCATGTTGGTGAGAAAAACAGTGACATCTACTATGTTATCCCAGCTGCTCCCAGAATCCTCTAGAATAGCTTTGATGTTTGCAAAAACACTATGACATTGTTTCGCGATATCATAAGATTTTATTGTTCCATCTTCATTTAATTCTACGCCAGGGATAATTTTTGTTCCTCTCTCTCTGGGCCCAACTCCAGATAAAAACAATAAATCTCCAACTTTTCTAGCATGGGGATAGGCTCCCACTGGCTCCGGTGCTTTTGTAGAATTAAATTTCATAAGTTTGTTTTTCACAGTGCAAATAAAGGTATTTGAGTTTTAAAACTGATCCTGAGTTTCATTTAAAATGTCTTCTATATCCTCGTTGTCGTAGTTTTCTTCTCTTTCTTTTTGCTTCCTTTTAGCGTTTTCCTTTCTTTCTGCTGCTTGTCTTTTTTTGTCTAAGGCAATGTTGACTATCCCAGTTGAGCAATAGTATACAACATGGGCGTCTCCAGTATTCTCATAGGAGGCAACAGCAATATAGTCCATGTACCTGCTAATTGATATGTTTCGTATAGACCTTCCCAAGCCAGGAATTCGTTTGATAATATCTCCAGTTTCAATCTCCCAAATGATGACCTCACCTGAACGATCACCAGATATAATGTATTTATTGTCACTGGTAAATGCAACTGCATTTACCTTAGCTGTATGCCCTTCTAAAACTATTTTTTGTTTTAGCTTTAATAATTCCCAAACAACAACAGTCTTATCATCACTAGCACTTGCCATTAATGAACCATTAGGGCTAAGGCTTATTTCGTTGATGAAGGCAGAGTGTCCCTCTAAAGCTCCGACTTCAACTCCTTTTAGATTGTATTTCGTAATGGTATTACTTGCACCAGCAGCATAAATAAATTTCCTGTCTTTGGATAATCTAAAGGAATTTGTTTTTTGTTTAAGGTCTACGCTCCTAGTCCTTTTAGGGTCTTTCATGTCCCAAAGTTTTATCATCCCTTCTTTTGAACAGGAATAGATGTATTTTGCACTAGGCCCATGAATAACAGTATTGATAGCAAAGTCTTGACTTTTGCTCCCAGTGTTCAAAGCACTATCGACATTCCAAGTTGTTAAAGAGTGATCATTGGATCCACACACTAAATTTTGACCTCGCACATCAAAGCTTAAGGATAATATGGCAGAACTGTGGTATTTAAAAGTATGTAAAACTTCTCCAAAGTTTTCAAGCTCTAAAGAATAAATATAAACATTCTTATCCCAACCTCCAGCTGCTAGGATTTTACCCGTTGGACTAATTGCTACAGCTTCGATGTCAGAGTTAGGACCTGATATTTTATTGATGGCTTCTAACTTTTTAACAACTGGTGTCGTGTCCATTTGGAGTTGAGTGGAGTCACTATCCCTTGTTTGGCCATTCAATGAGCCTAAAGCCAAGGAAAAAAGTGTTAAAAAGGGGAGAGTCTTTTTGAAAAAATTTTGCATAACGTTCAAAGATGTAAAATAAAAAGCGTTTTAAGAATTATATAATAGTATTTAAACGAACATAATTTGAACATATATGTAAGAAGGGTGCAATAATTTGTATGTACATCGGAATAATCTTATCTTTGAAAAACTTGAAAAAACTTTATATTTCCTCCTACTTTATTCTGTACTGTCTTTTTCCTTCTTTTGGGCAATGGCAAAAGGATGCTTCTATTATTAAATGGAATGAAAATAAGACTGTGCCACAATATGTTAAACTCTCTTTGGAGCATGCGCCTCAAAAAGAAGGTGTTATTGATTATTTGAGCAAGGCTTACAGCTTTGATGCCAAAACAAGCATCAAGCAATACAGGTCATTGGAGGATGGATTGGGTTTTGAACACATTCGGTATCAGGTATACCTGGATGGAATACCAGTAGATGGTTCTGTTATCATTGCCCACATGTATAATGGGAAACTTCACTCTTTTAACGGGGAGTATTATGGTAAAATTCAAATTCAAACTTATCAAGAAGGCGATGAAAGTAAATTATTGTTGAATGCGCTAAACCACGTAGGAGCTGATAAGTATTCTTGGGAGATTGAAGATAAAGAATATGCGGAAAACTTAGGAGGGGTTTCTGCACTAAATTTGCCAAAAGGGGAACTGTTTTATGCCGAAAAAGAAAACACGTTGAAAGGCGAAAACTTTGTTCTTACTTATAGGTTTGATATTTATGCTTATGAGCCACATTCTAGGAAATATGTTTACGTGGAAGTGGCTAATGGTGAGGTCCTAAAAGAAGAAGATCTTATACATACAGGAGATGTGAAAGGGAAAGCAGTTTCAAGGTACAGTGATACTGTAGATATTTATACAGACAGTATTGGCCCAAGTTCTTATAGGTTGAGGCAAACTACTTCGGGTAAAGGAATTGAAACGTATAACATGCGGAACGGAACCAATTATGGAGCTGCTGTAGACTTCGTGGATGGAGATAATTTTTGGAATAATGTAAACCCTGCTCAAAACGAAATTGCAACAGATGCGCATTGGGGAGCGGAGAAAACGTATGAGTATTTTCTTGTGAAACACAACAGAAACAGTTTTGATAATCAAGGTGCTAAGATTAGAAGTTTTGTGCATAGGGGCAACAAATACAACAATGCTTTTTGGAATGGTTCGGTCATGACATATGGTGATGGTGATAGTACTAGGTTTTACCCATTAACAAGTATTGATGTTTGTGGCCATGAAGTAGCTCACGCGGTAACAACTTATACTGCGGGGCTTGTATATCGCTATGAGTCTGGTGCTTTAAATGAATCCTTTAGTGATATTTTTGGAAATGCCATTGAAAGATATGCAAGGCCAAATCAATATTCTTATATAATTGGAGAAGATATTACCCCATCGGGACGGGGTATTAGAGATATGTCTAGACCAAATGCCAATGGTCATCCAGATACTTATAAGGGGACTTTATGGAGAACAGGAGCTGGAGATAATGGTGGGGTACACTCAAATAGCGGTGTTCAAAATCATTGGTATTACATCCTGTCGGAAGGGGATACAAGTACGAACGATAATTCGGATAATTTCTCTGTTGCTGGAATAGGTTATGAAAAGGCGGCGGAGATTGCTTATAGAAATTTGTCAGTTTATTTAACAAAGAATTCCCAATATGCAGATGCGCGCTACTTTTCCATAAGAGCTGCAGTTGATTTGTTCGGGGATTGTTCAAATGAAATGATTCAAACTGCCAATGCATGGTATGCCGTGGGAGTGGGTCCGGAATACAAAGACAGCGTGGAAGTTGGTTTTAATGCTATAGACACCCTTCTTTGTTTTGATACAGACACGGTTTATTTCAATAACCTTTGTATTAATGCTTCCAGCTATTTATGGAGTTTTGGAGATGGAAGCACTTCTAATTTAAGAGTGCCTAAGCATGTATACAATCAATACGGATATTTTGATGTAAAGCTTGTTGCTGGAAATTGTAATCTTACAAAATTTGATTCAATAACCATTAACAAATACATACACATAGATTCTTCTAGACTCGTTTGCAAGTCTTTGCTTATGCCAGAATTTGGTACAGGACCAATAATAAGAGATTGTGATGGTTATTTAATGGACAATGGTGGAGAGAATGATTACCTTACTTTAAGAACCACAGTTAGAACAATCGCACCTTACAATGCAACCAAAGTTCATGCTAAGTTTATGCAATTTAGGATGGAAAATAGATTTGACTCATTGTATGTCTATAATGGACTAAATACAAGTGCACCACTTATTGGTGGTTTTACAGGCTTTACCTTGCCTCCGGATCTGGTTGCCAATAGCGGCGCAATGACCTTTGAGCATTTTGCCGATCCGCTAGTTGTAGATAGTGGTTTTATTGTTCAATTTTATGCTGAAAAACTACCATTGAGGATAATCCCACCAAAAGACGACACTATTTGTATAAATAAGGAAATGGTTTTAGTTGCAAATACTATTGGTGGAGGTGATTCAACTGAAATGGAATTTTATTGGACAACAAACAATGTATTTGCTGACACCTTTAGAATTACACCTCTTAAAGATACAACGATTAGAGTTTATGTTTACGACAATTGTATGAAAAATTACGATACTGCTTATGTCAATATCGTAGTTAATGCTGAGCTTGAATTAAGTCTTACGGAGGATACCATATTATGTTATGGAAACACGGTTGAATTAGAAGCTACTGCTATTGGTGGCGATGCATCAAATTATTTGTTTACATGGGATAAAGGTTTGGGTACTGGACCTAAAAAGATAACTACTGGGTATCCTGATTCCATATTTACAGTGGTTTTGAGTGATGGGTGCAGTGTCTTGAACGATACAGCTACTGTAAAGGTAACACGAAGGGATTCTCTTGTATTGACAGTTAATAGAGATACCAATCTTTGCCAAGGGAATGGAATTGAGTTAAAAGCAATAGCCTCAGGTGGTAATGGTAATTATTCTTTCAATTGGAATAATGGATTGGGCTCTGGAGATACAAAGTTTATAAGTCCGGTGTTGACTAATACCTATAAGGTGGTTCTTTCAGATGGCTGTACTGTGCCATATAAAATAGATTCTGTTCTTGTAAGTGTTCAGGATACATTAAATGTTGTTCTGGAGAAGGATTCCTTGATCTGTATTGGTGAAAGTCTGGATTTAAATGCAATAGTTTCTGGGGGAGTCGTTGTAGATTACTTTGCAACCTGGAGTAATGGAGCGGGGAATGTAATGAGTTCAACTGTTTCGCCGGTGATGACAACAAAATATATTGTTAAGATTTCGGATGGTTGTTCGGTAATAGAGCCAGAAGATAGTGTTGTGGTTTCTGTAAGAGATTCTTTAAAGGTAGACCATTACGGAGATTCAACCATCTGCTTTGGTAACAGTATTGATTTGTTAGCTACAGCTAATGGTGGTAAAGCTGCGGATTACCTATTTACTTGGAATAATAGTTTAGGCCTAGGTGCTTCGCATAACATTAGTCCATTAGTAGATACAGATTACCAGGTTGTTTTATCAGATGGTTGTAGTGATCATGAAGATACAGCTGTGGTAAGTATAAAGGTGAGAGAACCACTATCTATGACAAAAACAAATGACACCAGTATTTGTATTGGAGAAAGTGTGCAGTTGGATGTGAGTGGAGCTGGAGGAAAATTAGCAGATCATGTGTTTACCTGGAGTCATGGCCTTGGGACAGGAAGCAGATTTAATGTGAATCCTGTAGATACTACTACCTATACCATCACTTTGGACGATGGATGTTCCAACCCATTAAAGGACTCTATAACCGTAAATGTGATTTTTAAACCTTTGGTAGAGTTCGAAGGAGATAAATTGATCCTGTGTACCGGGGACTCGGTACAATTTACCAATCTAACGCAAGGTATAGTGGGGACTAATTTTACATGGAATTTGGGCCAGGGTTCTTCCTCTATTGAAAACCCCATTTACACCTATACCAGTGCTGGATTATATCCTATTTCCTTAACCATCAAAAACAATGCTGGATGCGAGGGTACAGAAATAAAGCAAGACTATATTGAAGTTATAAATCACCCTGAGGCAAGCTTTACTTTCTTGCCATTGGAACCAGACTTTTCAAATCCTATGGTTGATTTTACCAATACGTCTAGGTATGGGAGTTTATACAATTGGGATTTTGGCAATGGAACCTCCTCTACCGATTCCAATTTTAGTGTGAATTATGGGGATACTGGAACTTTCACGGTTAGTTTAAAAGTAACTAATTCCATTGGTTGTATGGATACCTATTCCGAATTAGTAACCATAAAAGATGTATTTCGTTTTCACATACCTAATATATTCACACCGAATGAGGATAATTTAAACGATGTGTTAATGCCTTTAGGAAGGGGTGTTATTTCTAGCGAAATGACTATTATGAACAGATGGGGAGAAGTTGTATTTAAGTCCAGTCCTGCTGAACCCTTTTGGAATGGAGCAGTTAACAACCAAGGCGACGTGGTACAGAATGGTACATATGTTTATTATGTGCGTATTTACGCTGTAGATGAAAACTACCATAACTTTTCTGGGACTATTGACGTAATTAGATAGTAAATAGAATTAAATGTTAAAATTATTCAGGTCATAGAAGTTTTTAGTGTTTGCAAAATTGAAATATATTAGATGCATTTGAGCATGAAAGTTCAAGTTCACACACACACAAAGGAAAACTAAGAATAATTATTTAAATTATCTTAATTCAAAAATTCTTAAAAGTATATTTGTTTTATTATTGATGTTTTTTATTGACTCGACCCCTGTATTATCTCAGACCTCTTGTTGTCCTTTAGGACAAAATAATTTCACTATCCAAAATGAGATTGATTGCTGTTATAAAATTAGGGTTTGGTACTGGAATGCAGTTATGACAAGTTGGTATGCTGTTAATCCATTGGCGAATGGCCCATTGCAACATTGTTTTTGCCCAACTTGGTATCCAGGAGCATTTGCCAATGAAATAAATATTGATGCCGGTTCACAATCTTCTCCTTCGATACAAACTTGGAGTATTACTGCCGCAGTTTGTGCTAGTGAAATGAAATTTGAAATTGTCTACAATTGTAGTGGAAGCACTGTTTATAATCCAGCAATTGCTACTGTAACTGGTTCAAGTTTAGGACCAGTAACTTTCTATGAGCCAAATGGGTGTTGCCCGATTGATGGTAATACAATAGAAATTGATTGTAGTTCAAATACCGTAATATTAAAAATGATAGGACCAACATGCAATTAATAAATAAAACAGTAATGGCACTAATTATACTAATTTGTGCCTTTAAAATAGAGGCTCAGCATTGGGTTAAAAGTGCAGAGTTATCAATACTCTCGGGAAGTGTAAATTTAAAAAATACACATGTACAAAATAATAGAGTTTATTTGGAGTCAATGCAAATAAATGACGATTCAATAATATTTAATAATAAAGGGAAGATTTCAAGTATATTGACTAGAAAGTTTGCCGGTGACAATACTAAGATAGTACATAGAGCAATATCAATTCTTAATGAAGATATGACTTACATTAGGTCTGTTGCAATTGAAGGTTCAATTCTTTCAACAGTCAACACTGATTATAGTGGCTTAAATGGAGTCGGAGTTTATGTGTCTGGATATTTGTAGATTCTTTGTTTTTATTGCATGATAAAGGAAAGGAAGCATTACCTTATGAAGGCAAAGGACGATATATTTATAAATTTGATGCAAATCTTAATTTTATGTATTATTATTTTATACATTCAACCGAGTTGGATTTCATGCAATTTGCAGGAGAAGATAAAAGTGGAGGAGTGTATTATTATGGTAGTTTTCAAGATTCTATTTTTTACAATAGCCAACATAAATTATATGAAAAAGGACCGACTAGAAATGGTTATATTGTAAAATACACCAGTGATCTAAATATAAATTTCACCATAAATGTTTCTGGGATGGTTCCTAATTATTTTACAGTATATTACCCAAATAATAATTTTGTTTCATCTGATAGGGTAGCAATAAATTTATATGGGATTAATTATGATATTGATTTATTTGCTAAAAATGGCACTCAAAGATTTAAATCAAATGGAAGTAATGCCTTTAATAATGTTATTTCAATTGATACAGCTGGGTATTTTATAAGCAAAGTTACAATAAACTTGGATGGACAAACACCATTGGGGTCATGTCCGATAATAACTACAAATTACGGAAGTATTGTGTATGTTAACGCTTATAGCCCCTTTAAGTTCGAATCAATGCCAAAAAAGGAAGCTGGTTTTTGTTATTTGTTATTAGACGAAAAAGGGGAATTAAGAAATTACTATTACCAAAAAGAAGGTCTAAGTCAGCCCTTTCTTGCCAGGGATACTAGTTTTTATATTGGTGGTCAATATAATTGTCTAAATGATTCGTTTAATGCAGATTTCTTTAACTCAGTTACCGATGGTTATAAGTTAAAATGTCCAAATAATAATAACTTTTTCCTTGGTAAATATAAAATGAATGGGGCAATGGAATGGAATAGACCTACTTCTGGTTTTGTGAGGGCATTCTCAATAGGAACAGAGTTGAACTTATTACTGGAAACTATGAATAGAACGGATGTTGATTTATCCAACGAAGAACATTGGATAAACCCAAGTGAATCTTTTTTGTTTAGTAAGTATGATTGTAAGCCTATATCTTATTTTACGGTTCAATCGGGGATAAATAATCACATCAAATTTTATTTCAATGGAGACTTAAGTTCAAATTGGGAATGGGATTTTGGCGATGGAACTACAAGCAGAGTTGTTAATCCCAAACATATTTACGCTAATAAAGGGAAATATAGCCCTAAGTTAATTTGTAAAAACAAATGCGGATCTGATACCTTTAGCATTGATTTAAATTTTGATTCTGATCATGTGGATGATATTAAGGAAATTGAAGAAATAGGTATTTCTGTTTTTCCGAATCCAACTACTGGAATGATTAAATTGATTATCGAGAAGTATCTAGGATATGAGTTGGATTGTTTTAACTTAATGGGGCAAAATGTAAATGAATCCAAACCATTAAGAATTGGAGAGAATTTGATAAATTTGAGCCAACAACCAAATGGAGTTTATATTCTAGAAATAAAAAGAAACGGTGTAATTGTAGCATCTAAAAAAGTTCTGTTACAAAAGTAAAAGACCTTATTTACTGCTTGGATAAATCATTTTTTTCTCTTTGCCCATTTTACAATAGAATGATTACCTTTGAGGCTTAATTGAGATAGACATGAATCTAACAATATTTTTATTACTTGGTGGGCTAGGTGCTCCAGAGATAATCCTTATTATTATAGGTGTTTTGGTTCTTTTTGGTGGAAGGAAAATACCAGAATTGATGAGAGGTATTGGTCAAGGGATCAATGAATTTAACAACGCTAAGAATTCCGTTAAGAAAGAAATAGAGGACGGAATGAAAGAGGATAAGTCCAAAACAAAGACTGAAGAATAATTTCTTTTACCTTGGAGACTTACAACAACCTATCCAAAATACAAGAGGATATAAGCAAGGGATTGCTTAGTTGTGAAATGCTTGTGAATCATTATTTGCAGGTAATTGATGAAAAAAAACACCTCAATGCATTCTTAGAAGTGTATGCAGAAGAAGCATTAACAGCAGCAAAGAACATAGACGAAAAAATAAAGAACAAGACCCAGGGGAGATTGGCCGGTATGGTGTTATCCTTAAAGGATAATTTGTGTTTAAAGGGGCATCTGGTAGGTGCTGCATCAAAAATATTAGAAGGTTTTGAATCTTTATATACTGCTACAGCGGTCCAACGATTATTAGACGAAGATGCAATTGTAATTGGTAGAGTAAATTGCGATGAATTTGCAATGGGAGCATCTAATGAAAACTCTGCTTATGGGAATGTGCTAAATGATGCCGATAACAGTAGAGTGCCAGGAGGGTCTTCAGGTGGCGCTGCTGTATCCGTGCAGGCAGGCATGTGCTTAGCTGCATTGGGCACAGATACAGGAGGGAGTATTAGACAGCCTGCATCTTTTTGTGGTTTAGTAGGATACAAGCCTACTTATGGTGCAGTATCTAGACATGGTTTATTGGCCTATGCTTCGTCATTTGATCAGATAGGACCTTTAACTAAAAAGGTAGAAGATACCGCATTGATTACATCCATTATGAGTGGTGAAGATTCTTTTGATGCAACGCTTTCTTCTAAAGGGAAATTTTCCTTTGAAAAAAAGGCATCAAGGAATTTAAAGATTGCTTATATGAAGGACTGTTTGGAGCATGAAGCGCTGGACAGTGAAGTAAAAGAAACAACCTTTGATTTAATAGAGAAACTAAAGTCAGACGGGCATGTAGTGGAGGGAGTTGAATTTCCTTTCATAGATTATATGGTGCCGTGTTATTATGTCTTAACCACTGCAGAAGCATCTTCTAATCTTTCTAGATATTCTGGTCTTATGTATGGCTATCGAAGTGAAAATGCGATTGATCTGGAATCAACTTTTAAAAAGTCAAGAAGTGAGGGTTTTGGAGAAGAGGTACAGAGAAGAATCATGTTAGGTACATTTGTTTTAAGTAGTGATCACTACGATGCATATTATACCAAAGCTCAAAAGGTTAGAAATTTAATACAAATTAAAACTCAAGAAATTCTGGAAGATTACGATTTGATTGTTTTACCAACTACATCTACTCCTGCCTTTGAAATTGGTGAGAAGAGTAAAGATCCCATTGCGATGTATTTGGCGGATTTGTTTACTGTTCAAGCTAACTTAGCTGGTAATCCAGCTATATCAGTTCCAATAGGACACCATAAAAAAGAAAATTTACCGTTTGGTATACAAGTGATAGGTAAGAAATACGAAGAAAATAATCTTTTAAATTTTGCCATGGAATTAGAAAAGGAAAAATGAAAAAAGGGATTTTATTGGTCTTAGTTTGTTTAAGTTCTTTTTGGCTTAAGGCCAAGGATACCGCTTTCTATTCTGCCATGGTTCAGGATTCTTTTACTGTACCTATACTCTACGATGCTACTGTAAAAACAAAGATTAAATCTTTGTTGTCTAACAATTGGAGGACAAAAAACTCTTTAGAAAAATATGCACTTTACAAAGAACAGATAGAAAAGGCCTTTATTGAAAATGACTTGCCAGTAGAGTTGGCAATAATGAGTCTCTCAAATACAGGATTCAATACAGCTTTTGTAGATTCTGTAAATGGCGCTGTAGGAGTATGGCCTTTGTCTTTTTCTATGGCAAAGCGTTATAACCTGCATATAAACTCTTACATAGATCAGAGGCGCAGTGTAGAGCTTTCTACTCAAGCAACCATTCTCTTTTTAAAGGAGCTTTATGCGATTTACCAAGATTGGAATTTGGTAATTACTGCCTTTCATGTAGGTGCAATTAAAGTAAATTTAGCCATGCGAAAGGCGAACAATAAAATGAAATTTAAGGAAGTTTATCCTTTCCTGGATGACCAATCCAAACACACGATTCAAAATTACATGGCTTGGCTTTATGTGCATAAGCACCATGATTTGAAGCTTAAGAAAAGTGTTGATCCTATTTGCGATACTTTACTGGTTAAGGAGGATATGCTGATATCTATCTTTTCTAGTTATACTGGGGTTACTGAGAAAAATATAAAAGAGTTGAATTCAGTAATAAAAAAGGATCTTATTCCTGGTAGGTTGTCCCCATTTTACCTAAATGTGCCATCTGGCAAAAAAGATACAATCAGTAAGCTTATCGCTTTCATGGCGGATAGTACAAAAAAATACAAAACAAAATCTGAACCGGTATATGTTCCGCCTACAAAAACGACAACTTCTAGTTCCGGCTATAAGACTATATATTATAAAGTGAAGAGTGGTGATAACCTTGGGCTAATAGCAGATTGTTATGATGTAAGGGTATCTGATTTGAAAAGATGGAATGGCATAAGAGGTACCACTATTTATGCAGGGAAAAAGTTGAAAGTTAAGGTAAGAGCCTCAAAATACTCCAAGTACAAATACGTCAATGGTTATAGCATGGCTAAGAAAAAGGCTGTCGCTAAAAAGGATTAATAATGTTATTTCAAGAATTTTGAAATAAAGTTTTTATTGTTTATCGTATAAGTTAGGAAGTACAATCCTATCGGGAGGTTTTCTAAGTTTGTTAATGTTACTTTGTTTTCTTCGCTTAGTTGCTCGCTAGACATTACAAGGACTCCTTGAGAGTTGAAAATGTCAAGCTTTATGGCCTCAGATACGTTCATGTCAAGGACTATACTCAGTTCATCTATTACAGGATTAGGGAAGGAGACAATCGTTTCCTTTTGGGTTGTCTTGGAAATAGAAGTAGTGCTTTCTTGATAGATTCTTATGTAGTCAATATCCATCGAGCTTTGTGTGAAATTTGACTTAATGCTAGGCTGAATAGCAATATTAAATAAAATGTATTGCTTAGCATCAAAGGGCCAAGTGGAAGTATTTTTAACCTCTGGATTGTATGTAAAATGTACTTTATTGTCGACACTAAACACTAATTTGTCCTTTGTCCATTCTAAGGCATAAACATGAAAGCCAGTGGATGCAGTTGAAATATATTGTCCTCCATGGTTAATAGTTGCCCCAGAACTAGATGGTGTATGCGTTGCGCTTTGAACATAGTTTTGATTGTGTCCCCAGTGTTCCATAATATCTATTTCGCCACATGCTGGCCATGCTGTTGAACCATACCCTAAATTATCCCAGTAAGCTCCGTCTTCATTGATGTTTTTCCCGAGCATCCATATGGCAGGCCATGTTCCTACTCCTGTAGGTAGATTTGCTCTTATTTCAATGCGCCCATATTTAAAAGCAAACTTGGAGTTCAATCTGGCAGAGGTGTATTGTTTCGTATGTCCTTGGTCGGTAAATTTTTCTTTCTTTGCAATTAAACTTAATTTACCGTCTTTCACATTTGAATTCTCTAACCTATTTGTGTAATGCTGAATTTCACCATTATACCAATTCCCAGATGGGGGAAGATCCGTTTGATGAAACCATTTAGCTGAATCAATAGCCCCATTTTGATTAAACTCATCGGACCAAACTAAAGTGTTGAAAAGAGTTTCGTCTTGCTTTTGAATCGTATCAAAATAATAGAAATCGTCTAGATAAGCTAATATAGGGTCATTGTTGTTCTCACCATTGATTTGTATAACTACTCGATTAAAGTCTTGTCGTTTTGTAGGGGGTAAAGAAGCCCCATTTAAATTTAGGTATGGGTCTTTTTTAAAATCAAAAGTAATTGTTTGCCATTTGTTTAAAATTAAGGGTTTTATAATTTCACTTTGGTTAGACCATGGCTCATCTGTGTTGCCATTCTGTAATTTTAATGAAATTTGATTTTTTTGAATCCCAACTATTCCATTAGAAGGGATATAAACTTTTAATGAAAATACGTAGTTAGTAGACAGGTCTAAATATCTATTAGCATCAAACCTTATGTTTGCATATTGGTCTCCTGTATCATGGTATTCTAAAACGTTGTCTGAATTATTTAGTCCATTTGTTACTGGGTTTTTGAAATTGGAATCAATGCTACAGAAATCGCCATACCAATTGGATATATTCCCATTTCCCTCAAAATCATCTTCTAAAGTTTGTGCTATTATAGTTGTTGTGATTAAAAACACTCCGCATAAAGTTGTCTTCAAAAGGGTGCTAAACAGGCTTATAGTTTTATTTACCATAAGGCAAATATAATGAATTAATGATATTTTTTATAAGCGATTCATTAGTGAACTCTATATTATTACTTCCTTATTACTAATCTATTTCGTGTTTTATCAAGAATTGCATTAAACTCGGGCTAGGCAGTTTATTTTTTATAAGATTACTGCACAAGCTATGGGTTAGCAGTTTTATAGCAAAAGAAAGCTTTAGGGAATAAAAAAATTACTCTATTTTTGCAGCCTTATTATGAAAATTACTTTACCAGATGGTTCCGTAAGGGAATACGAAGAAGGGGCAAGTGCAATTGATATTGCTATGAGTATCTCAGAAGGTCTTGCAAGAAATGTGCTAGCTGCTGAGGTGGATGGAGAGGTGTGGGATTCAAATAGGCCTATCACCAAAGATGCCTCGGTTAAACTACTAACCTGGAATGACTCGGATGGGAAAAGCACCTTTTGGCATTCCTCGGCGCATTTACTTGCAGAGGCTCTAGAGGCTCTTTACCCTGGTGTGAAATTGGGAATAGGACCATCTATTGAAAATGGGTTTTACTACGATGTGGATTTTGGAGAGAAAACATTTTCTTCAGATGATTTCCCATTGCTCGAAAAAAAGATACTAGAATTAGCTCGAACAAAAAGTAGTTACGAAAGGAAGGAAGTTAGCAAATCGGATGCGGTTGCCTATTTCACTAAAAAGGGAGATGAGTACAAGCTGGATTTAATTAAGGATTTAGAGGATGGAACAATTACTTTCTATACTCAAGGCAATTTCACGGATTTATGCAGAGGTCCACATATCCCTACGACTGCGCCTATTAAGGCGGTAAAGTTACTAAATACTGCTGGTGCTTATTGGAGAGGAGACGAGAAGAGTAAGCAACTTACTCGTATCTATGGAATTACTTTTCCAAAGCAAAAAGAGCTTACGGAATACCTTCATTTGCTGGAAGAGGCAAAGAAGAGAGACCATAGGAAGTTGGGTAAAGAAATGGAGCTTTTTACCTTCTCCTCAAGAGTTGGGAATGGACTACCTCTTTGGTTACCAAAAGGTGCCGCATTAAGAAATAGATTAGAGAATTTCTTGCGTAAAACTCAAGAGGCAAAGGGATACCAGCAAGTGATTACGCCGCACATTGGTCAAAAGGAATTGTATGAAACGAGTGGGCATTATGCCAAATATGGTGCAGATTCTTTTCAACCAATACATACACCACACGAAGGGGAAGAGTTTTTGCTTAAGCCAATGAATTGCCCACACCATTGTGAAATATATGGACACAAACCAAGATCATACAAAGATCTTCCAGTGCGTTATGCCGAGTTTGGAACCGTTTATCGTTACGAGCAAAGTGGGGAGTTGCATGGACTTACCCGTGTGAGAGGATTTACCCAAGATGATGCGCATATATTTTGTACTCCGGACCAATTGAAAAAAGAGTTTCAAGATGTAATAGACATTGTTTTACTTATCTTTAAGAAATTAAGTTTCGAAAATTTCACTGCTCAGATTTCTTTAAGAGATCCAGAAGATTCTGAAAAGTATATTGGGAGTGATGAGAACTGGGAGAAGGCAGAGAGTGCGATTATTGAGGCAACTAGAGAAAAAGGGTTAGATACTGTTATTGAATATGGTGAAGCTGCCTTTTATGGCCCTAAGCTAGACTTTATGGTGAAGGATGCTTTAGGTAGAAGCTGGCAATTGGGGACTATACAAGTAGATTATAATTTGCCAGAAAGGTTTGAGCTTGAGTATGTTGGTAGTGACAATGAGAAGCATAGACCAGTAATGATACACCGTGCTCCTTTTGGAAGTATGGAGCGTTTCATTGCTGTTTTGATCGAGCATACAGGAGGGAATTTCCCACTGTGGTTGTCACCTGATCAATACATTATTTTACCAATTAGTGATAAGTATCAAAAATATTCTGAAATTGTTTCAGAATCCCTAAATAAACACGATATTTGCGGCCTTATTGATGAAAGGAGTGAAAAAACGGGTCGAAAAATTAGAGACGCCGAGGTAAAGAAAATACCATTCATGCTAATCGTTGGTGAGAAAGAAGAGGCAAATAACTCAGTTTCAGTAAGAGGACACGGAGGAGAAGAGTTTGGTGAAATGAAATTGGAGGATTTTGTTATTTTCTTTAATAGTAAATTAGGAGTAGAATAAAACAAGCATTGGCAGGACCTAGAAATAATCGTAGAAGACCTTTTGTAAGAAAGGAAGACCCTCATAAGATAAATGAAAAGATTGATGCACGTGAAGTGCGTTTAGTAGGAGAGGGAATTGAGCCTGGTGTTTATTCTGTAAAGAAAGCAATGGAGTTAGCTTTCGAACAAGGCTTGGATTTGGTGGAGATTTCTCCAAAGGCAGATCCACCTGTTTGTAAGATAACAGATTATAAAAAATTCCTTTACGAGCAGAAGAAGAAGCAGAAAGAGATGAAAGCGAAGTCTGTGAAAACTGTGATAAAGGAAATTAGATTTGGCCCCAATACCGATGACCACGATATTGATTTCAAATTGAACCACGCTCGTAAATTTTTACAAGAAGGTGCAAAGGTGAGAGCCTATGTGTTTTTTAAAGGGCGTACAATTGTATTTAAAGAAAGAGGTGAATTGCTTCTACTGAAATTCGCAGGACAACTCCAGGAGGAGGAAGCTTGTACCGTAGAGCAACTACCAAAACTGATGGGTAAGAAGATGATTATGATGCTTGCCCCAAAAAAGAAGTAATATAAAAGAAAGAGGATTATGCCTAAAATGAAAACAAACTCAAGTGCCAAGAAAAGATTTAAGGTTACTGGGTCAGGAAAAATTAAAAGAAAGCATGCTTTTAAGAGTCACATCTTAACCAAGAAGACTAAGAAGCAAAAGAGAAATTTAACTCAAAGTGGGCTTGTTGCTAAGGTAGACGAAAGCAACATTAAGTACATGCTTAACATAGGGAAATAAATTTAAACCATAGACCGGAGCGGCAAAGATCTGTCTTACGACAGGCGCTTAAGTCTACTAATATAAAATAATATGCCAAGATCAGTAAATTCCGTAGCGTCAAGAGCACGTAGGAAAAAAGTCCTTAAGATGGCCAAAGGGTCATTCGGGAGAAGAAAAAATGTATGGACAGTAGCCAAAAACTCAGTAGAGAAAGGTTTAACTTATGCCTACAGGGACAGAAAAAACAAAAAGAGAACTTTCAGAGCTCTATGGATTCAAAGAATTAATGCAGCAGTAAGAGAAGAAGGAATGTCTTATTCTGTATTTATGGGTAAACTTGCCGCTAAAGGTATAGACATAAACAGAAAAACATTAGCAGATTTAGCTATGAATGAGCCAAAAGCTTTTCAAGCGATTGTAGACAGTGTGAAATAATTTCGCAACATGAAGAATGCAAAAACCGTTGGCCAGAAGGCAAACGGTTTTTTTTATGTCTATTTATTTTTTGGGGTTCGTTCCTTAAACAACCTATATTTGCTTAAATAGAATAAAACTTATGAAGATTCAATTTATGGGCGCTGCCCAAATGGTTACAGGGAGTAAGCATTTAGTGACAACAGATAGTGGAACAAGGTTTCTTCTTGATTGTGGGCTGGTTCAGGGAGGAGGTCCAGATGTGGATGATCTTAACAGGAATTTTGGATTTGATCCTTCGAAGGTGGATTTTGTAATTTTGTCTCATGCCCATATAGATCATTCAGGATTGTTACCTAAGCTCGTAAAAAATGGGTTTAAAGGTAAGATATATGCAACACCAGCTACCATTAGTTTGTGTGAAATTATGTTAATGGATAGTGCTTTTATTCAAGAGAGTGACCTGAGATACGTGAATAGAAGAAGGAAAAGTCGCGGGCAAACACCTTTAGAACCTTTGTACAATGAAGAGGATGCATCAAGAACACTCAAAATGTTTGAACCTATAAGTATGCATGATAATACCAAATTAAAGGAAGAAATTTCTGTTTACTTTACAGACACAGGTCACATTATAGGAAGTGTTGCCGTAAATTTAACAATCAAGGAAGATGGAGGAGAGAAAAAAATAACCTTCACTGGAGACATAGGAAGACCAGGGGATAAAATATTGCGAAGTCCAGAGGCATTTGATCAGGCTGATTATATTATTTCGGAGTCAACTTATGGCGATAGACTTCATGCACCCTTGCAAGACATAGAAGCAAAATTATTGGGGATTGTTCGTAAAACATGCGTAGAGCAAAAAGGGAAATTAATCATTCCTGCTTTTAGTGTAGATAGAACACAAGAATTAATATATGCATTAGATAGATTGGAACACGAAGGTAAATTGCCAAAAATTAAGGTATATATAGATAGTCCTCTTTCTGTAAAAGCTACCCGAATTATGAATGAGCATAGAGAGTGTTTTAATCCTGATATTTTAGAGTACATAACTAAGGATGGCGATCCTTTTGGTTTTCCTAATTTGATATACAATTTAGATGCGGATAAATCGAAAGCAATTAATGCAGAAAAGGAGCCATCTATTATAATAAGTGCAAGTGGCATGGCAGAGGCTGGAAGGATTAAGCACCACATTAAAAACAACATTGAAAATCCTAATAGTACTATATTGTTAGTTGGTTATGTAACTCCCCATAGTTTAGCCGGGAAATTAAAAAATGGCTACGAAAAGGTTAGGATATTTGGAGATGAATATCCAGTGAAATGTGGGGTAGAGGTGATGGATAATTTCTCCGCTCATGCAGATTACAATGAAATGATTGATTATTTACTGTGCCAAGAGCCTTCTAAAGTTAAGAAATTATTTCTAGTTCATGGGGAAATTGATACACAGACTGCATTTAAATTTAGGCTGGAAGAGAAAGGTTTTGAGAATATTGAAATCCCAGAAATTGGGGATGAGTTTGAAGTATAATTAATTTTAGCCGCTAATGCGCTAATTTGTAGATTGTAATACATGATTGAGGTAATATATAAAGAAGAAAGTTATGATATAATAGGAGCTTGTATGGAGCTTCATCATAATTTGGGTGCTGGATTTCTTGAGGAAGTATATAAGGGTGCCTTAGAATATGAGTTTAAAAAGAGGGCTATTCCCTTTGAAAGAGAAAGGAAGTATGAAGTAAATTATAAAGAGATAGTTTTACCTCATACCTTTTATGCAGATTTTGTAGTTTTTGGGAAAATAATTCTGAAAGTTAAAGCCGTTGTAGCTATTTGTGACCAGGCGATAGCTCAATCAATAAATTATCTTAAGGTTTCAAATAATAAATTAGCCATGGTTGTTAACTTTGGAGAACCTAAGTTAAATTACAAAAGATTGGTTTTAGAGAAGAAAAACAAATATTAGCGCATTAGCGGCGAAACAATAACAATAAAAAATGATGTCTAAACGAAATAAATTGTTCTTAATTCTAGGAGGGTTTTTCATTACCAATGCTTTATTGGCAGAATTAATAGGAGGTAAGGTGTTCTCTCTGGAAAGCACATTGGGTATTGCTCCATTTGATATTAAATTTTTTGAAAATAGTTATTCGATGAATTTGACAGCTGGGGTTTTGCTCTGGCCTGTAGTTTTTGTCTTTACGGATATCATAAATGAGTACTTTGGTAAGAAAGGAGTAAAGAGATTATCGTATATGGCAGTTGGGTTAATAATCTATGCTTTTGTAATGATCTGGATAACTATGGGTTTATCACCTTCTGATTATTATATGAACATTGGCAAAGCAAAAGGAATCCCAGATATGAACAATGCCTTTAATGCCGTCTTTGGACAAGGATTATGGATTATTATTGGTTCTATAGTAGCTTTTCTTATTGGGCAATTAGTGGATGTCCTGGTTTTTGAAAAAATAAAGGAAAAAACAAAAAATAAGATGCTTTGGTTAAGGGCAACAGGCTCTACCTTAGTATCCCAATTAGTGGATAGTTTAGTTGTGACAATTATTGCATTTTACATAAGTGGTTTGCTATCACTAAAGGTTGCAATAGCACTTGCTCTAGTTGGATACATTTACAAGTTGGTAGTTGCTATTTTGTTGACACCCTTATTGTATCTTATCCATGGTGTGATAGATAAATACCTAGAGACAGAAAAATAATCCGATTCTATTGCCTGAGAGTCAAAGCCTTTGCTCTCTAAACTTAGGAGTGACAGTTTGTGTAAAAATTAACATTTACAACATACAAAAACATCTATCTTCGCAATAATTAACACGGATGAACAAAGCGATAGAAGATATAATTTTAGAGGTAATACGGGAAGATACTAAAATGGGTTTTAACCATAAACAGATCTCTTTTAGATTACCACCCACTCACAACATAGAAGGAGAAGGTTTGATTAGGATATTGGGAGCCATGACAAAGAAAGGCTTGCTTGTTTATGATTCTAACAATGGTAAGTACAAAGCAGAAAAAAAGAAGATAAAAGGAGAAAAAGCGACTATAGAGATACAATCAAGAGGAGGTATCTATGCTCTACTTGAAGAATCGCAGCTTAGAGTTTCAGTGCCTTTTAAAGAAGTGAATAAAGCTTTTAATAGGGATGAAGTGGAAGTCCTTATCACACAAAAAGGCAATAGACCTTCTAAGGCAGAAGTCATTAAAATATTAAATAGGGCAAAAGATCAGTACGTTGGTACCATTGCCATCACGCCAGATGGAAATTACTTTGAGCCGGATGATAAAAGAATTTACAAAGATTTTATTATTGACCGAAAAGAGAAAATAGAAAAATACATGGATGGTTACAAGCTAATCGTAACGATCAGCAGATGGGATAAACCCAACCATTCTCCAATCTGTGTTATTAAAAAAATATTGGGGAAACCTGGGGAGAATGAAACAGAGATTCTCGCAATTTCTGAGGAGTTCGGTATTGAAGCTGATTTCCCTGAGGCAGTAATAAATGAAGTCCAAAAAATAGAATGGCGTATGGGCAAGGAAGAGCTTGCAATGCGCAAGGACTTTAGAGATGTAACTACGCTTACCATAGATCCACACGATGCTAAAGACTTCGATGATGCACTTTCCTACAAAGTTTTAGGGGAAGACAGATATGAGGTGGGTATTCACATTGCGGATGTTTCTCATTTTGTAGTACCAGGCACACAATTAGATAAGGAGGCATACAATAGAGCTACCTCTACTTATCTTGTAGATAGAGTTATCCCTATGCTTCCTGAGAAGCTTTCAAATGATTTGTGTTCACTAGTACCCAACAAAGATAGATTTTGTTTTGCAGCAGTTTTTGAAATGGACGGGAAGGGGAAGGTGCTAAAGGAATGGTTCGGGAGAACTGTAATTCATAGTAACAAGAGACTCTCTTATGAAGAAGCACAAGATAGGATTGAGAACGATAGGGGAGAATATGCTCAAGAGATAATAACCCTTAATTCTATTGCCAAGGAATTGACTAAGGAGCGCTTTGAACATGGTGCTATGAGTTTTGAAACCAAAGAAGTGAAGTTCAATTTGGATAAAAATGGCAAACCATTGGGTGTTGTCCTTAAGGAAAGAAAAGATGCACATAAGATGATAGAAGAGTTTATGCTTATGGCTAATAAAAGGGTGGCAAAATGTTTTTCCGATACTACCGAGAAAAACAAGGCTGCACAATTTGTTTATCGAGCACATGGTGAACCTGGTGATGAAAAGCTAATGGATTTGAGTACTATGGCACGAAGGTTTGGCTACACTATAAAAGTTGGGGATTATAAAGAACTTAAGCATTCAATCAATGAGATGTTGGCAGATTGTGCTGGTAAGCCAGAAGAGAATATGCTACAAAACATGGCAATTCGTTCCATGGCAAAAGCAGTGTATACTACTAAATCTTCTTTCCATTTTGGGCTAGGATTCGACCATTATACGCATTTTACTTCACCTATTCGACGTTACCCTGACCTAATGGTTCATAGATTATTGCAGGCGGTATTAGATGGTCAAAACCCATCAGTAAAAAACATGGAAAAAGACTGCGCGCATTGTTCAGAAATGGAACAAAAGGCGACAGATGCCGAAAGAGCGAGTATTAAATTTAAGCAAGCAGAATACCTCATGGATAAGAAAGGTGAGCTATTTGAAGGAGTAGTTACTGGACTTACGGATTGGGGAATGTTTGTAGAGCTGGAAGAAAATAAATGCGAAGGACTAATTAGATTAAATACCATTAAGGGAGATTATTTCGAATTCGATAGTAAACGAATGAGAGTAAGAGGACGTCGTAAAGGAAAATCTTTTGAAATAGGACAAAAAGTTAAGGTGATAGTGGCTGGTGCCAATCCAGGAAAAAGACAGATAGATTTTGAACTAGTTTAATCGATTAGGAAGTAGCTCCTGCAGTAATTGTGGGTGCTTCCTTGAAGGAGCTACCTAGTTTTAATACAATTGATGACACTGGATTACTTGATTTAATTGCTAGTGATGCAATTGAGTCGGAATATGATCCTACTGACGCAGACCCAATTGTTAAAGCTGGTAGTCATGATGCCATTTATATTATAGTAAAAGGGAAAGTCGCTTTTACTGAGGATAAGACATATCATGAAGATCATACACATCCATCTTTAGGCCCTGGTCAATTTTTTGGAGAAGGTGGTTTATTTCATGGTGGTGCACCATTAAAGAATTACACGGCATTTGCAGACACAAAAGTTACGCTTTTGAAAATTCTCTATACAGATATAAAGGCTCGTTTAACTAATTCTACTAGCCATGGAGACCATCTTACAGACCATCTCCCGGCAATGGATGCAATTAAAGATAGAGCGAATAGGAAAGGGGAGTCCTTCGTGGATATTTATACAGGTTTGCATGATAAGGATCATCCGATTCCAAGTAATTACGTAGAATACGATTCACAACCGGATGAAATTGAGTTATTTGCTGGTCAAACCATTTTAAATGTTCATACCAAGGTAGCAGATTTATATAATAATCCGCACAACCAAGCGGAAGAGCAAGTAAGACTTACTATTGAAGAGCTTAGAGAAAGACAAGAGCATGAAATGGTCAATAATAAGAATTTTGGTTTGCTCTCGAAAGTTGATCCTACCCAAGTAATTCATACAAGGACTGGACCACCTACACCAGATGATATGGATCATTTATTGTCCAAACGAAGAAAAACGAAATACATTTTTGCGCATCCAAAAGCACTTGCTGCTTTTTTGCGTGAATGTAATAAGAAAAGTATTTATCCTGGTACAGTGGAAGTGAATGGTAGCGAAGTTGTAGCTTGGAGAGGTTGTCCTATTCTTACATGTAACAAGATACCTGTTGATGATCATGGGCACTCTTCAATTATCGCAATGAGAGTGGGTGAAGAGGATCAAGGAGTTGTTGGATTACAGCAATTAGGAATTCCAGAAGAAGTAGAACCAAGTTTGTCTGTAAGATACATGGGAATAAATGACCAAGCAGTTATTTCCTACTTAATAACAAATTATTATTCTCTTGCTATTTTAGTTCCAGATGCATTGGGTGTTTTAACAAATGTAGAGACAAACGTTCACCACGATAATGAATAAAGTACTGATTAATGCAAAATAGTACTTTGGAAACATTAAATCTGTTTAAAAGCATGCTGGTTGCGGGTCCTACTGGACTTGGAACTCAGACTACTAATATAGCAGCTACGCTTAATCGACCTGAAGAAGAATCCGATACTGAGTTGCGTCACCGTCCGCCATATCGAAACGATGTGGCACTTGGTGAGGAGCTTAATGAAAGGTTAATGGTATGGGCAGAGAGCATAAACCTCTACGAAGGTCATTTAGACTATCTACGGAAATGTAATTTCGGGCGTTATGTAATGCTTACCTATGCTTTTACCCAAGATCGTGAACGATTGTTTATGGCGGGTCAAGCAATGGTGTCCTTGTTTGCCTTAGATGATTATTTTGTGGACGATGAAAGAGCTGGGACTACCCATGATAAGGTGGGAAGAAACCTAGGAATATGCATGTCAGCTTTAGACGAACCCTATTTTACCAAGAAATACAACGACGATACTGATGAAGGACTAAGTCAACATCCTGTACATGTTGCACTTCGTGAACACATTGCACTAACGGCCAAATATGCAACACCACAACAGGTGGCAAGAGTAAGGCATGAAGACATGTGTTTGTTCGTTGCTATGTGTATGGAGTCGAGTTGGAGAGCAAAGAAGATGATTACACCTGTATGGGAATACTTAGGTGGCAGACAAATGAATGGTTTTATACCTTGTTTAACCATGATTGATATTGTCGATGCCTACGAATTACCACATAATATTTATTCCATGCCTGCTGTAAGGAAAGTAGTGAAAATTGCTGGACTTATATGTGTTATGGTGAATGATTTGGTTTCTACTGAAAAAGAGGAAGAAGCTGGGATGCATCAATTTGGTATACGTGAAGCCATTGAAAAAGAAGAAGGATGCTCTTATGCCGAAGCGCATAGAATAGGTGTTCGTTTTCACAATGACTTACTTCGAATATTCGAAGATGAATCAGCGAAATTAATGGTTTATGCAACTCCTGATCTAAGAAGATACTTAATAGGATTAGAAGCCTGGATTGCTGGTAGCCACCTTTGGCATACCACAAGCGAGAGGTATTCGGAAAATACTTCAGACGATACTACAGAAGATACTTCTACAGAATCTCCAGAAGATACTACTTCAGGAACTTCAGAAAATACTTCAACAGTTACTCCAGAGAATACGACTACAGCTACTCCAGACTATACTTCTACAGGTACTTCCGAAGATATATCAACGAGTGCACCCGAAAATACTTCAACAGAGGCTCCGGTAGATGCTTCTGCAGGTTCTCCTGACAATACTTCGACAAGTGCACCAGTAGATAGTTCGACAGATACTCCAGAAATTACTCCAGAAAATATTTCCACTGATGCTCCTAAAGTTACATTAGCAAGCTTTCTAGAAAATATTCATACAGGTGCTCCAAAAGTTAATTTTACAAGAGCTCCGGAAATTACTTCAGCAAGTGTTCCAGAAAATATTAATACAGATGCTCCAGTAGCTCCTTCAAATAGAGCTCCACAAATTACTTAATAAAAAGCCATCAGCTCACCTGATGGCTTTTTTATAAACTAAACTTTCTTAAATCTTAAGTCTAATATTTATCTTTAATTTCATGATATTTAATTGTTCGTTCACTACAAATGGCCTTTTTTGCTTTTCTTTGCAATCCCAATTTTACGGAAATGAAAGAATACAAGGATTGGCTTAAGCCAATAGAAAATGCAATTGATTCATTATATAAGGATAAGGACCGCTATGGTTTGGTCGACCCTATGGATTACATCATCTCCATAGGAGGAAAGCGTATAAGACCAGCATTGGTGCTTATGACTTATGAGATGTTCAAGGACGATGCAGAAAAAATAGTCGATAAGGCAATTATAGTTGAAGCATTTCATAATTTCACACTGATGCACGACGATATCATGGACAAGGCTCCAGTGCGAAGAGGGAAGGAGACAGTACACATTAAATGGAACACTCCTACGGCCATTTTATCGGGGGATGCTATGCTGGTTAATTGCTATCAGATGCTTGCTAATGAAAACAAGAATGTAATTTATAGATTTAGTGAAGCAGCTATTGGAGTTTGTCAAGGGCAAATGATAGACATGGATTTTGAAACTAGAGACGATGTGACTGTTGAGGAGTATATAGAAATGATTCGTCTGAAAACGGGTGTTCTTTTAGGTTATTCTATGGAATTAGGAGCTATGTTGGCGGGCGCTAGCGAGGAGGATGTTGCAAATTGCTACAACAGTGGAGAGAAGATGGGTTTGAGTTTTCAAATCATGGACGACTTATTAGATGCTTTTGGTGAGAAGGCATTAGTGGGTAAACAAATTGGAGGTGATATATTGGCAGATAAGAAAACCATATTGTCCTTATTGGCTTTTCAAAGTGCAAATTCGGATTACGAGGACGTACTTAAAATGCAAAATCCAGAAGAAAAGGTTTCGGCTATGCTTAAGGTTTATGAAAATACTGGAGCAAGACAGGAAACTGAAAATTTAATGAAACAATACTACGAAGAAGCAGTACATTCTTTAGAGGAAATTACGGTTGATTCTAATAGAAAAAAGGCCTTGTCTAATTTGTTTGGATGGTTGTTTGAAAGAGGTTTTTGAAATTAACTTCATCCAATATTTTTTTGATATAAACTAAGGAAGTAACCTGGTAAATATCAGATTCTAATGTAACAAGGGTTGCTTCTAGTAAGGAATAATTCATTTAAATTTGGTTTGTGAGATATGTAATTTATGTGTGTATTAGTTTTGTGTTTTTTAGTTGTTCTCAAACTGAAAACATAAGTACGAAGGTAGAGTTAGGGGAGGTTCTTTTCTTTGATCCTATTCTTTCATTAGACAATACTATTTCTTGTGCCAGCTGTCATCAGCCACAATTTGCTTTTGCAGACAACAAGGCATTCTCTTTAGGAGTTGGAGATAGTGTTGGTGCTAGAAATACCCCATCCGTAATGAACATGTTAAGTAGACCCTATTTCTTTCATGATGGAAGAGCACCAAGCTTAGAGGCTCAAGCTATTATGCCCGTGGAAAACCCAGTAGAAATGAACCTGACTTTTGAAGAGGCTGTGAAAAGGGTAAGGGAAAATAGAGAATACAATAATCTATTCCAGAAAATATATGAATCAGAACCTACTGTAAGCAATATAACCAATGCTTTAGCAGAATTTCAAAGAAGTCTAGAAAGTGATGGTAGTGCACCACATGATTTGTACATTAATGAAATAGATACGAATGCCTTAACTGTTTCGCAGCTAAGAGGTAGGGAGATCTTTATTGCAGATGAATTCAAATGCTTTGAATGTCACTTTGGACCAGATTTTACAGGAGATGAGTTTAGAAACATAGGTTTGTACAATGGCTTAGAATTAACCGATAAAGGAAGGTTTGACGTTACTAAAGATTCCTCGGATATTGGAAAATTTAAAACTCCAGGATTGCGTAATGTTTCTCTTACAGCGCCTTACATGCACAATGGTATGTTTGAAACCTTAGATGAGGTGGTGGATTTTTACAGTAACCCATACGATTTTGTAAAGCATCCTATTAATTTAGATACTTTAATGGTTGAGCCACTTAATTTTACCAAGCAACAAAAAAGGGATCTGGTTAATTTCCTGCATTCCCTTACAGATAAAAATATCCCTTACCAAGATAGAAAATAGAGATTACAAATACTTCTTGTAATTGAAGACTTTAATGTCCTTAGCTTTTAACATATGCATTAGGTTATAGAAACCAAAATTGGTCCTGTTTACATAAATAAAGTGCGTAGAACCTCTATTTGCATTGTATTTTCTGAGTTTAGTGTTCTTGGAATACATTTCACCCATTTCCGCTATTTTCCCGAAAAACTTTTTGTCTGAGAAGTCAAATTCTTCTTGATTAAATGGGAACATAAAAAGGCTAAGTAATTCGTGGAACATGTTATTAAAGAAAGCCTCTTCTTCTATTGGGTCATTTTCTTTCAAAACATCCAGCTCTAATAATATCTCTTTGAAATTTTTAGGATTGTCTAGATTTTCTTGCATGAAAAGTCTGGAATATGGGTCATAGAATTCTTTTGGAATCTCCTTAACGCAGCCAAAATCAATTGCTATAATTTCTCCTTTTTTGGATACTAAGAAATTTCCAGGATGCGGGTCAGCATTTACTTTTTTCAGATGATGCATTTGATACATATAGTAATCCCATAATGCTTGTCCAAGTTTGTTTGCTAAACCTTGATCTGTATTGTGCTTAACAAACTCTGAAAGGTGCTCGCCTTCCATCCAGTCCATGGTAATGATTCTCTCGGATGAAAGATCTTCGTAATAATTAGGAAACAGAACATTCTCTATGTGAGCACAAGATGCTGCTGCTTCCTTGCTTTGTTTTACTTCGAGCAGGTAATCTGTTTCTTCTAATAACTTACTCTCTACTTCTTTAAAGTACTTCTCTGAATCTTTCGCCTTAATATTGAACATTCGGATGGCTATTGGTTTAACCAAAGCCAAGTCACTACTTATACTATTAGAAACTCCGGGGTATTGGATTTTAACTGCTAGCTTTTTGCCATTTTTTTCTGCTTTATGCACTTGCCCAATGCTAGCTGCATTTGTTGAGAAAGAATCAAATTTATCGAATATCTCCTTAGGTGATTTACCAAAATAGGTATGGAATGTTTTCAGGACCAATGGAGGAGATAAAGGAGGAACAGAGAATTGAGACAAGGAAAATTTCTCTGTATAGGCTTCTGGCATAATGCTCTTTTCCATGCTCAGCATTTGAGCTACTTTAAGTGCACTTCCCTTCAGGTTTTTTAAAGAATCGTAAATGTCTGTGGCGTTTGCCTCATCTAATCTTCCTTTGGCATCTTCCTCATTGTTAATGAGCTTGTCACCATAATATTTTAAATAATTAACTCCTACTTTGGCTCCAGTTCCAATGAGCTTAGAGGCTCTTTTAATTTTGGAAATTGGAATACTATCTATGGTTTCCATAATTATTGGCTAAAAGCCGCTTTTTCTTTAAATAAAAATTTCCCAAGGTCTATGATGCTGTTTAGAGGAGAAGTGTTCATGACTTCAAATCCAGTATTAATTGATTTTTCAATAAAGACATCTGTTTTCTCAAACGAAGGAGAAGAGTCTTCAAGCCAAAATTTCATTGTAAAGAGCAATTGGTTAAATGAAAGCTCCTGCATCCCTTTGTCTTTGTATTTTTCAATTTGGGGGATTTTTAAGTCTGGTGTCTCAATGCCTAAAGAGTCTATGTATTTGCCAAAACTTTCCTTTAGTGGCATAAGCATTTTTAGTGTGGTAAGCTTGTTCTTTTCATTCTTTAGAAAATGAACAACGTAACTTCTGTTTTTGGTCAAGATTGCGAAGAAAGTAAAATAGAAACTCAGTAACTTGTCCTTTGCTTCAAAAGTGGCATAGTCTTCGTCTTTATTCAATAACTTAATGGTCTCTTTAAAGAAGGTGTTAAATATTTCTTTTTCGATTGCTTCGAAAGAGCTAAAATGTTTGTAAAAATCAGCTTCTTCCGCATTGTTTAGTTGAGCAAATAAATAGACGTTTTTTGGTTTGTTCCCTTCTTGCAAAATGTGATGCATGTAGGCCTTGATAATGTTTTGTTCTGAGAATGATTTTTTAGCTGCCATAATCGGTTTTATTTGATGTAAAAGTAAGGAAACTGTGCAGCTAATATTATGTCAATCAAACCAAAAGCACGAAAAATTCGATGAATGGAAACACACTAAAATAAGACCAAATTAATTGCGAAAGGATGACTTATCTTAGAGTAAAAATGTTTTATTTTGCTGTTTTTTCTCTTGTGTTTTAGTAGAAACCAAAAAAGGCATTATATCCTCTGATACTTCCAGCCTATCAGTCTATTCAACTCTTCTCTTACTTCCCATTCCTAATCTCCAACCTAAATAGGCCATAGGTAAATAGGCTATCCAATCTATGATATTAGCAACAAATGAAGTTCCTAAGATCATACTATTCCATATTCCTCCTATTAATGATATTACTCCTATTAACATGGCTAATTTGAAATAATTGCTAGCTGCAATTTTTGTGCAAATAAATGCTCCAAGAAGAGCTTGCATAGAATGGGCAATGAAAGGGAAGATGTAATGCTTGAATTCAAATTCTCCAGCACGAATAGATTGACCAATGGTATCTGAATCTTTCATGGTAACTGTTTCAGGGTAATCTACAACTGACATACCCAAATACACTAGTAGCATGTTTGCAGACATACCTACAATCAAGCCTACAATTACGGCTATTATATTCTTTACAATTGGTTTCATAATTTTTTAGTTTTTTCAAATGTATGAAAAGAATTCTTATTACTTATTCACATTATTTTTAATTCTAAGATTAGCAATTAATTTTGCCTTCAGTAATGGAAACAGTAGTAAGTGGGATAAGACCAACAGGAAACCTTCATTTGGGGAACTATTTTGGTGCTTTTAAGAATTTTTTAAAACTGCAAGAGGAGTATAATGCTTACTTTTTTATTGCGGATTACCACTCCTTAACTACGCACCCTACACCAGAGGATTTACATAACAATGTAAGAACGGTACTTGCAGAATATTTGGCATTGGGTCTAGACCCTGAGAAAGCTACGATTTACATGCAAAGCGATTTGCCAGAAATACCAGAATTGTACATGTTTTTAAACATGAATGCTTATTTGGGCGAATTGGAAAGAGTTACTAGCTTTAAAGATAAAGTTAGGACACAACCTGACAATGTAAATGCAGGATTGTTAACGTATCCTACTCTTATGGCCGCAGACATTATTATTCATAAGGCCGATAAGGTTCCAGTAGGGAAGGACCAAGAACAAAATTTGGAGATGACTAGAACTTTTACAAAACGTTTTAACAGAATGTATGATGTAGATTTCTTTCCAGAACCACAGGCATTTAATTTTGGAGAAAACTTGGTTAAGATTCCTGGACTTACGGATAGCGGTAAGATGAGTAAATCAGCAGGAGCAGGAGATACGATCTACTTGGCAGATGAAGCTAAGGCTTTAAATAAAAAGATAATGAGAGCAGTTACAGATGCTGGTCCACAAAAAGATAACTCGGAGAAGTCTTCGGCCATTCAAAATATTTTTGATTTAATGGCATTAGTAAGTAGCCCTGATACCATAGAACATTTTAATACGGCTTATGCCAATTGTTCTATACGTTACGGTGATCTTAAAAAGCAATTGGCAGAGGATGCGGAGAAGTTCGTTGCACCAATTAGAAAAAACATTGAGGAGATGCATAAAAACGATGCATATTTAGGGAAGGTTGCAAAAATGGGAGCCGAGAAGGCAAGAGAAAGCGCCTCTAAAACAATTAAAGAAGTACGTGGAATTATAGGTTTCAAGAAATTTTATTAATATCAAATAAATTATGATAAAGCACATTGCGGTAGCAGGAAATATAGGCTCGGGTAAAACAACATTAACAAATTTGTTGTCCAAGCATTATGGTTGGGAAATGCAGTTAGAGGCTACAGAGGATAATCCATATTTGTCAGATTTTTATGAAGACATGCAGAGATGGTCTTTTAACTTACAAGTGTATTTTTTAAACATTCGATTTAATAATATCCGTAAGATTAGAGAAGGGAACGAAACGGTAATACAGGACAGAACCATATTTGAGGATGCTCAAATATTTGCACCTAACTTACATGCTATGGGACTTATGAGTACTCGCGATTTTGAGAATTACCAAAGTTTGTTTACGAGCGTTAATAGCATGCTTGAAGCTCCAGACTTACTAATCTATTTGAGAGGTTCCATTTCTAAATTGGTAGACCAAATTGAAAAGAGAGGGAGAGAGTACGAAGATTCTATTCGTATAGATTATTTAAGAAGACTAAATGAAAGGTACGAAGCGTGGATTACAAAATACAATGCTGGACCTAAAATTATTCTTAACGTGGATGATTTAAACTTCGTTGAGAATCAAGACGATTTAGGAAAAGTGATAGATACAATAGAAAAAGAAATAAACGGATTGTTCTGATGGCAATTAACATTAAGAATGCTGAGCAAATCGAAGGGATAAAAAAAAGTTCCAAACTGGCAGCTCAAACTTTAAAATATCTAGAAGAATTTGCAGTTGCAGGAGTTTCTACTTTAGAAATTGACAGCAAATGTGAGGAATTTATTCGAGACCATGGAGCACTTGCCGCAACAAAGGGATATGGTGGTTTCCCCGCATCTTGTTGTACTTCTGTGAACGATGTAATTTGTCATGGTATCCCAAGTAGTTATGTGTTAAAAGACGGAGATATTTTAAACATTGATGTAACAACAATCTTAGATGGATACTTTGGGGATACCTGTAAAATGTTTCCAATTGGAGAAGTAGGGCCAGTAGCTCAAAAATTAATGAAAGTCACTCAAGAATGTCTTCAGATAGGATTGGATCAATGTAAACCGGAAAACTATTTTGGTAACATAGGTTATGAAATAAACAAACATGCTACTAGTTTTGGCTACAGCACTGTCTATGAGTTTTGCGGCCATGGTGTAGGTCTCAAATTTCACGAAGAGCCTGAAGTGAATCACGTTGCAAAAAGGAATTCTGGTAAGAAGATGAAGCCAGGGATGATATTCACCATAGAGCCTATGATTAATGTAGGTAAGGCGAGAGCAAAAGTGGATAAGAAAGATGGTTGGACGGCACGAACGATAGATGGTAAGCTATCTGCACAATACGAGCATACTATACTTGTTACAGAAACAGGAGCAGAAGCTCTGACGGATGTATACGGAGAGTATTAATTCTTAATATTGGCATAGCCAATAAAAAATCCTTTTATAAGCTTATTTTTGTACCGAATTGAATTTACCTTTCTTCATAGCGAAAAGATATATTTTTTCTAAAAAATCTAGAAATGCCATTAACGTCATTACTGGTATTACAGTGCTTGCAATTGCGGTTATATCTTTCTCCTTAGTAATCATATTGTCTGCTTTGAATGGTTTTGAAAGTCTTCTTTTAAACCTTTATTCCAACTTTGACCCCGATTTAAAAATAGAAGTTGTAGAAGGTAAGACCTTTGAGTTGTCACAAGGTAAAATTAGTAGGATAGAAAATGTGCCTGGTGTAGTTGGTCTTTACGATTGCATAGAGGAGAATGCTGTAATCATGCATAACGACAATAAGGTAATTGCTACTTTGAAGGGGGTGGATACAAATTACATTAAACTTTCTGGTATGGAGCGTCACATCGCTGCTGGAACAATCGACCTAGTGATAAACGGAAGTCCAAGGGCAATTTTGGGGGCAGGAATAGATCAAAATCTGACAAGTGACGTCAGTAATCCATATACCATATTAACCATGTATGTTCCTAAGAAAGGGAATTATTCTATTAATGATCCAGACGGAGTTCAGGAAATGCAGATAAATCCTGGAGGAGTATTGTTAATGGATCAGATAATTAATGAGAAATATGTTATTGTGCCACTTAGCTTCGCTAGGAAGTTCTTTGAATACAAAACGGAAGTATCTTATTTAGAGGTAAAAATTGATTCTTTAAGTGACACTGACCAAGTACAGGAGGAAATAAGAAGTATTGTAGGAGGAGACTTTACAGTCAAGAATAGATTAGAGCAACAGGCATCTATATTTCAGATGTTTAAGAAAGAGAAAAGGAGCACATTTGCAATTCTAATGCTGATTTTGGTTGTTGCTACTTTTAATCTTATTGGCGCTCTCACCATGATGGTTCTTGAAAAGAAAAAGGATTTGGGTACTTTTAAGTCCATGGGCGGGACTCAAAAATTAATAAGACGAATATATTACTTTGAAGGAATTACTATTTCCATGATAGGCGCCCTGTTAGGAATGGTTTTAGGAGTATCCCTTGTTATGTTGCAAATCAAGTTTCATTTATTAGAGTTAGAAAACTCTATTGTAGATTATTATCCAGTTAAATTATTGGGGACAGATTTGATGTTGATTTTAGCTGTTACATTATTATTGGGCTTTTTAACTTCCATCTATCCTGCTAAGATGGCCGCAAGAGAAATAGGTTCATGAAGAGAATAATATTCCTTTTATTATTGGCTTCAGCCAATGGATTGCAAGCACAAGAAATTTCTTGGCTAGATAGTATGTTGCAATTCCCTAGAGTGCAAGTTGCAAAAGAAGAAACAGACGAGAAGCTCAAAGCCCTTTTTGATAAGAATGAATTGGATTATCCTCCAAAAGATATTTATTGGAGGTGCTTTAAAGACGAAGGAGAAGTGGAGCTGTGGGCTAGAGATTCGTTGCATAATAAGTACCAAAAAATTAAGACTTACAAGGTATGTAAGCAATCCGGCACGCATGGTCCAAAGCGAAAAATGGGTGACAACCAGGTGCCAGAGGGATTTTATCACATAGATTTATTCAACCCTATGAGCTCTTATTTTCTGTCTTTTAGAGTGAACTACCCAAATAAATCGGACAGTATCTTAGGTGATAGGTACATTCCAGGTGGAGATATTTATGTGCACGGGAATTGTATTACTATTGGCTGTTTACCTATGCAAGACAGTCAAATAAAAGAAATGTTTTGGCTTTCTGTCCAATGTCAAGAGGTTATTGGTGACTCCACTTTTGTGCCAATTGATATTTTCCCATTAAGGATGGAGGAAAGTTTTTTGGTGCTCAAACAAGAGTTTGGATACAACAAAACAAAAATGAAATTTTGGAATAACATCCTAGAGGGATACACTTATTTTGAAATACATAAGGTTAGACCAGAGTTTAGAATTAACAAAGAAGGAAAATATGTCTTTATTAAGCAGGCTATTCAAGAAGAAAGAACAGATTAATGACCACATGAAGTATTTGGTAATAGGACTAGGTAATATTGGTGCAGAGTACGATGGGACCAGGCATAACATAGGATTTGATATTTTAGACGCCTTGGCAAAAGTCAAAGTGGCAAGTTTTGAACAAGGCAAGTATGTATTTCACACCAAAGTGAAGATGAAAGGGAAGACGGTGATTCTTATAAAACCTACAACCTACATGAACTTAAGTGGTAAAGCGGTTAAGCATTGGATACAAAAAGAGAAGGTAAATCTTTCAAATGTATTGGTTGTTACAGACGACATTAGTCTACCTGTTGGTAGGTTAAGGTTAAGAGCAAAAGGAAGTCATGGAGGGCATAATGGATTGAGAGACATTGAGAATCAGCTAGGTACAAGGGAATATGCTAGGTTGCGCTTTGGCGCCATGGGAGATTTCCCAAAAGGAAGACAAGTAGAATTTGTACTTGGTAAATGGGATGAAAAGGAGAAAATGGAAGTAGATATTTTGACTCAAAAAGCAATAGATTGTATTGAATCTTTTGTCTTTAGAGGACTTTCTCAGACAATGACCGAGTATAATAAATAGAATAAAACAAAGAAGATTTTATTCTTTTGTATTTTTTTGTGACATATTTTGAATACTTAATTAAATTTGTGGCTCAAGATTTGAATAAAAACAATCATGGAAAGAGTAAAGGAAACATTACAAAGGTTAGACGAAGGGATACATAAGTGTATAGAGCACACTATAGCCGAGTTTTTGAAAATCCGGGCTGGGAAAGCTACACCTAACATGCTAGATAGCGTAGTGGTGGAGTATTATGGTAATCCAACACCGCTTTCGCAAGTTGCCAATGTAAGTGTCCCTGATGCTAGAACTTTAATGATTAAGCCTTGGGAGAAATCTATTTTGCAAGAAATTGAAAAGGCCATTATTAATGCAAATCTTGGGTTTGCCCCACAGAATGATGGGGAAACCATAAGGATTAATGTTCCTGCTCTTACGGAGGAAAGAAGAATTGAACTTGCCAAATCAGTTAAGGCAGAAGCAGAGAATTCAAAAGTGAGTATTCGTTCCTTAAGAAAAGAAGCAAACGAGGAAATTAAAGAGTATGCTAAAGATGGACTCTCCGAGGATAGTGCAAAAGATGGCGAGGACAGCATTCAAAACAAAATCAATGCTGGAATTAAAAGGGTAGAAGATCTTATTGAGATAAAAGAAGCAGAAATCATGAAGATTTAAATCTGATGAGAAGATTTATTCTTTTGTGTTTATTGGCTTTAAGCCAATACTCTGTGCTTGCGGTTCATTTTACCTTAGACAGCGCTTCCCAGTTAATTTACGAGGATATCTTTTCATTCAAACTGACTAGTGCCAAGAACAAAGCTGAAATTGCTTCGAAGTATGACAATCAAAACTTAGCCTATCCCTTTTTACATCTCTCTGCCACTTATTTAGAGCTTGTTAATTCACCTACTGAATCTAAAATTAAAGAATATTTTAAGGAAGAGGCGATCGTTTTAAAAAGTTTAGAAAAGCTGGACAAGAAGGAGCCATTTAAGAAGTATGCTATCTCTGATATCTACTTCCACACTGCCATTTTTAAAATGTATCAAGGGGATTATTTATCGGCAGGGTATTTAGTTAGGAAGAGCTATAAGTTGCTAAAGGACAATAAAAAAGCACATCCCAAATTTTTGATAAACAATAAGAATTACAGCCTAATAAAAATTCTGGTTGGTTCAATACCAAAGAAATATCGATTTATAGAAACCCTAGCTGGAATAGAAGGTGATGCTGAGAAAGGAGTTAGAATGCTTGCAAGTGTTGCTTACAATAAAATTGACCCAAAGTATCGATTCATTCAGAAGGAGAGTAAGCTATTGTATTCTATCGCCTTGTTTACTATTAAGAAAAAGAAGAAATTAAGCTTTAGAATTGTTAAAATGGAGTGTGCTGATTATAAAAGCAATATATTCTCTAATTACCTCTACGCAATTAATGCGGCAATGCAAGGCAAGAATGATTTAGTGCTTTCAATTTTAGATCAAAAGCCAGATAACAATGAGGTAGATATTAATTACATGGATTTTCTGTTTGGCACAGCCAAATTAAAGAAGCTTGATTATACGGCTATTGCTACCTTTAAAGCTTACTTGAAGACAGCTTCAAATAGCAGTAACAAGTACGATGCTTACCTTCACTTGTATTGGGCTTACAAACTGAAAGGAGAAGAGGCCAATGCATTGTCCTATAAGAACAAGGCGGAAAAAGAAAAGAAAGAAAGGTTTTTAAAAGATTTTGATTTCATGCCATCTTATTACAATAAAGACTTGCTTAAAATTAGGCTTTTTTACGATGGTGGTTATTACGATAAGGCTTTATTTTTGTTAAAAAAGATCAATACAATAGATCTAAAGACCAAAGATTTAATAATTGAGTATTATTACAGGTATGGTCGAGTGCTTCAGGAGAAAGGAGATTATTCCAATGCCTTAATCTGGTTAGAGAAGGTAATGGATTCTGGAGCAAATAGTAAGCGTTACTTTGCAAGAAAAGCAGCACTAGAATCGGGTGTTATTTATACCGCTCTACTTAATACAAGCAGAGCAAAGGAGATGTTTACAAAAGCAATTGATTCGTTCTCTTTAAGCGAGGAGTATGAAAAAAGCATAAAGCAACAAGCTAAGTCTTTAAGAAGTTCTTTGTAAAGATGTAAAAATAAATCCCAATAGGAGATTTCTGTTATTAGATAATGAGCATTGCATCACCATAACACATGAAGTTATAGTCTTTTTCCAATGCTTGATCGTACGCTTCTTTCAATAAATCATATCCAGCAAATGCTGCAGATAACATCATTAATGTGCTTCCAGGAGCATGGAAATTCGTAATAAATGCATTGCAAATTGAAAAATCGTGTGGAGGGAATAAGAATTTATCTGTCCAACCTTCCGAAGCATTCAATGTTCCTGTAGATGATACCGAAGACTCCACAGAGCGCATAACACTTGATCCAACTCCAACAATTCTTCTTTTACTTTGCTTAGCCGAATTTACTTCAAGAGCGGTTTTTTCAGAAATACTATAATATTCTGAGTCCATTTTATGCTTTGTTAAGTCCTCTACCTCTACTGGTCTAAATGAACCTAAGCCTAGGTGCAAAGTCAAATCAGTAAATTTAATTCCTTTAATATCCATACGCATCATTAACTCTCTCGAGAAATGAAGACCTGCTGTAGGAGGTGATACTGCACCTACTTCCTTAGCAAAGATAGTTTGGAACCTTTCTTCATCTTCCTCTCTCACTTCTCTGTCTATGTATTTAGGTAAAGGAGTAGAACCTATTCTGTAAATGATGTCTTTGAATTCTTTGTCAGTTCCGTCAAATAAAAACCTAATGGTTCTTCCTCTAGAAGTGGTATTGTCAATAACCTCAGCAACCATGTCGTCATCACCAAAGTATAATTTGTTTCCAACTCTTATCTTTCTTGCAGGGTCTACAAGTACATCCCACAGTCTATATTCTGCATTTAGTTCTCTCAATAGGAAAACTTCAATCTCAGCACCTGTTTTCTCTTTGTTTCCTTCTAATCTTGCTGGAAAAACTTTGGTGTTGTTTAAGATGAATAAATCATCTTCATCAAACATGTCTAGGATGTCATCAAACCTTTTATGCTCAATAGTTTGTTCCTTTCTATTCAAAACCATCAATTTACTTTCGTGTCTATGCAGAATAGGGTCTTGTGCCACTTTTCCATCAGGTAGTTCAAATTTAAATTTTGATAATTTCATAGAATGCTTTTTTTGAAAAAATTAAGGGAGCAAATGTATGAATTGCAAGAGGATTATACAAATAGAAACTCGTACTATTCCTCTCGAAGGAAAATCCATATTGGTCGAATGAAAAGCATGCCTTTAAAAAGAAATTGAATATTTGAAAACTCGCATGAAATCCTTATTGCAAATACTTACTTTATTAAGAGAATCTGTTAAGCTTTCTTTCCAAGCAATCTTTTCGAATAAGCTAAGATCATTCCTGTCTGTTTTGGGAATAACAATAGGTATATTTGCAATAGTACTAGTTATATCGGTAGTTGACTCACTTGAGAAGAACATCCGTGAGAGTATCGAATCAATGGGAAGCGATGTTGTATTTGTAGAAAAATGGCCATGGGAATTTAGTGGTGATTACCCTTGGTGGGATTACTTGAACAGGGAAGTTCCGAAGTATGAGGAATACGAGTATATTAAGGATAAAAAATCGAATGAAGTAATAGAAACGGTTTGTTTTTTAAATAAATCTCGTGGTAATTTGGTTGAATACGAATCTTTTTCTGCGGAGCAAGTTGGCATTTTTGGTATTAGTCCCGAATATACAGACATTCAGGAAGTGGTTATTGAAAAAGGTCGTTACTTTAATGATTTAGAAGCAGATGTGGGAGAGAATGTGTGCATCATTGGAAGTACAATAGCAAATGATCTTTTTGCAGGCAAGGATGCGATTGGAAAAGAAATTAAAATAAAGAAGAGGAAGGTTAAAGTTATTGGAGTTGTGAAAAAGGAAGGAGAAAACGCCTTAGGGCAATCTCTCGACGAAAAAGTATTAATCCCAATTAACTTCATGAGAAAGTTTTCAAAAACTAGTAAGTTGTGGGGAAGTACATCCATCATGGTCAAGGCAAAGGACAATATCCCTATGGATCATATGGAGGTTGAGTTAAATTATTTAATGCGTACGAAAAGAAAACTGAGCCCTATAGAACCACCTTCCTTCGCAATGAATAAACTCACCATGCTCACAAATCAATTGAGTATGGTTTTTGTCCCAATAAATTTGGCAGGAATTATTATCGGTGGATTTTCAACCTTGGTCGGATGCTTTGGAGTGGCCAATATTATGTTTGTTTCTGTAAGAGAGAGAACAAACATAATTGGAATTCAAAAGTCTTTAGGAGCTAAGAAATTTTTCATACTCACACAGTTTTTAGTGGAGTCTATCTTTCTTTGTATAATTGGAGGTTTAATAGGGATTTTACTGGTGTTGCTCTTCCTGTGGGGACTGAACTTCTTCTTGGAAAGTCAAGATTTAACCATGCGCTTAGCTATGGATTGGAATAACCTTAATTTTGGTATTTCCATCTCCATTATTATTGGGGTACTATCTGGGATTATTCCCGCGATTATGGCTGCCAACCTCGACCCTGTGGAGGCAATAAGAAGTTAGATTTCAAATTTTCTTCTAGGAGTTGGAGTTAATTAAGGCTTTAAATTGGGTTGCTTAAAGCGAATAGCTATTTTCTTAAAACCTCTCTCAAATTTTATTATATTTGTCCTCTAAATTTTAGAAATCATGAGCGAAACGCCAGAAAAAATAAAGTGCCTAATTATAGGATCCGGACCAGCAGGTTATACTGCAGCTATCTACGCTGCTAGAGCAGATATGAAGCCAGTGGTTTACGAAGGAATGCAACCAGGTGGTCAATTGACTATTACAACAGATGTTGAGAATTATCCTGGTTACCCTGATGGAATTATGGGACCAGTAATGATGGAGCATTTCAAGAATCAAGCTGTTCGTTTAGGAACGGATGTTCGTTATGGAATGGTAACAAAAGTAGATTTTTCTGGAAGTGCACCTCACAAAGTTTGGGTGGATGGCAAGCATGAAATTCTTGCTGACACAGTATTGATTTCAACAGGAGCATCTGCAAAATGGTTGGGTATACCTTCCGAACAAAGATTAAACGGTAGTGGAGTAAGTGCATGTGCCGTTTGTGATGGATTCTTTTACAGAGGAAAGGATGTTGCTATTGTAGGTGCCGGTGATACTGCAGCAGAAGAGGCATCTTACTTATCTAAGATTTGTAACAAAGTTACCATGCTTGTTAGAAAAGACGAAATGAGAGCTTCTAAAGCAATGCAGCATAGAGTAGAAAACACATCTAATATAGAGATATTGTTCAATACAGAGACAGATGAGATATTAGGAGATACGGTTGTAGAAGGAGTAAGGGTTGTAAACAACAAGACTCAAGAAAAAACAGAAATTCCAGTGGATGGTTTTTTTGTAGCTATTGGGCATACGCCAAATACAGGAATCTTTAAGGATTACATCACGATGGATGAAACAGGATACATTATTTGTAAACCAGATACATCTAAAACAAATGTAGAGGGCGTTTTCGCCTGTGGAGATGCTAGAGACCATGTGTATCGTCAAGCGGTTACTGCTGCTGGTACTGGATGTATGGCTGCATTAGATGCAGAGCGATACCTAGCTGCCAAAGAGAGTGGTGGAGCAATGGCTTAATAAAATCAAACACAATATTTGTAAAAAGGAACTCAAACGGGTTCCTTTTTTGTTTTGCCTTTCTAACGGCTGGCAGTAAGTCAAGTTAAAAAAAAAGGGAACCTTTACATATTCCCTTTCATTTAATTATTTTATATTCTTATAAGTGAATCACTTCATCGTAAGCTGCAGCAGCTGCTTCCATTACTGCTTCACTCATAGTTGGGTGAGGGTGAACAGCTTTCATGATTTCATGTCCAGTAGTTTCTAGTTTTCTAGCCACAACTGCTTCTGCAATCATATCTGTAACACCTGCTCCTAAGAAATGCGCTCCTAACCATTCGCCGTATTTAGCATCAAAGATTACTTTTACAAAACCATCTTTAGCTCCACTTGCAGCAGCCTTACCTGATGCAGAGAATGGGAACTTGCCTATTTTCAATTCGTAACCTTTTTCTTTTGCTTGTTCTTCTGTTAACCCTACAGAAGCAACTTCAGGAGAACAATAAGTACAACCTGGGATGTTCCCATAGTCTAATGCCTCTGGGTTGTGGCCAGTGATATTTTCTACACAAATGATCCCTTCAGCAGACGCAACGTGCGCTAATGCTGGTCCAGCAACGATATCACCGATTGCATAAACTCCCTCTACATTAGTTCTGTACATCTCATCAACTAAGATTTTACCTTTTTCATGTTTAACACCATTCTCATCTAGCCCAATTCCTTCAATGTTTGTTTCAATACCAACTGCAGAGAGCACTATGTCACACTCTAAAACTTCGTTTCCTTTTGCAGTTTTAACAGTAACCTTGCATCCAGCGCCTTTCGTGTCAACACTCTCTACAGAAGAATTAGTCATAATCTTCATCCCTTTCTTCTTGTAGATTTTTTCCAATGCTTTACTGATGTCTTTATCTTCTACTGGAAGAATGTTTGGCATGAACTCCACTACAGTTACTTCTGTTCCCAAAGAATGGTAGAAATAGGCAAACTCAATTCCGATAGCACCTGAACCTACAACTACTAATTTCTTAGGTTGCTTAGTCAATGTCATTGCTTCTCTGTAACCAATTACTTTATTTCCGTCTTGAGGAATGTTTGGCAATTGCCTTGATCTTGCACCTGTAGATAATATAATGTGCTTAGCAGTATGTTTTTCTTTTTTACCATTGTTTTCTACTTCAACAGTGCCTTTCCCAGCAAGTTTACCAAAACCTTCAACAACGGTAATTTTGTTTTTCTTCATTAGGAATTGAATTCCTTTACTCATCCCATCCGCAACGTTTCTAGATCTAGTAATCATACCGCTAAAATCTGCCTTTGCATCTTTTACTGTGATACCATAATCTGCTGCATGATTAATGTATTCAAAAACTTGGGCAGATTTTAATAATGCTTTAGTTGGGATACAACCCCAGTTAAGACATACACCACCTAGGTTTTCTTTTTCTATGATAGCAACTTTTTGTCCCAATTGTGCTGCTCTTATCGCTGCTACATATCCACCAGGACCGCTACCTACTACAATTACATCAAAATCCATATTCTATTTGTATTAAATTTGAGGTGCAAAGAAAAGGAAATAACCGCTCATTTTGTAATAAAATGTAAAAATAATAGGTGCTTTTATCACTGTCAACAATATCTTTATTTTCTATTGGTAATTCTGCTATTTTATTATGTTGCTTGCCTAAAAAGTAAAAATGATTTTGGTGTAACAAGAAAAGAGATATAAAGTTATATCGCTTTTTTTGTTAAGAGCTTATCCATTTAGAATGTGTCGGTGTATGAAATATCTTTAGGTTGTAAATCACTCAATATGATTCTTACTAAATCGATTAATGTCCAAATTCCAAAAACTCCTAAAGTTAATAACTGGACAACACCTTGCCAAGTGTACCCTAAGTAAAAACTTTGAATTCCTATTACTCCAACAACAAAGCATAGCAAAAAAATGCGGGAACAGTTGCTTCGGCAACAATGAAAATGGTTTTCGAAGGCAATGAAAATCAGATTCAGCTTATTGCAAAGTTGCAAGTGGGAGAACAGGCATTTATTTCATTTTTAAAATAAAACAATTGGATTTAATCCTATTTCCATCATTTTAATATCATTATTCTTTTGTTAAACCCATTTGTCAAATTGGCTTTTGTTTTTTTTGTACCTTGCGTTTCCTTATTATGAATATTAGAAATACACTTGCTTTTTTACTGGTTTTTTCCTTTGCCCTTGTAAGTGCACAGGTTATTCCGGAAAAAGAAAAAACGCCCAATTATATATTAAGAAACCAACACTTTCAAAAGCTTAGAGAAGGGAAGGAGTTGGTAAATTTTGCCAAAGAGCATTACAAAGCTTATGCTCGTCAAGTTGGAATTTCAACAACAAGAAGGAATAGCAAATGGACACCCAAGGGACCTTTTGGTAAGGATACTTTAGCTGGAATAGGAAGAGTAAACACGATGACTTTCCATCCTACAGACACAAATACTTGGTTTATTTGTGTTGCGCAAGGTGGGCTTTGGAAAACAACGAATGCTGGGGTAAGCTGGGTTTCTATTTCGGGAGATTTACCCATACTTAGAACTTCTCACTTAAGTATTAATCCTTCTAATCCAGATATTTTGTATGTCGCAATGGGTGATTTTGCCTACTTAGGTCATAACCTTCAGGCTAATGAGAATAAAAGAACAAGCCACTATGGTATTGGAGTTTATAAAACAACTAATGGTGGAAAGAGCTGGTCCGCAACTGGTCTTTCCTTTAAGACCTTGGATTTTGAAGGCTCTCTTCTCTGCAGGGTGCTGATCCATCCAACGAATCACGATACGCTTATTGCAGCTGGTCAAACAGGGAGCTATTTATCCTACGATGCAGGTGCCACATGGAATAAAACAAATAGCAAACTTTTCTGGGATGTAAAGCAGGATCCGGATAATACAGATGTATTGTATGCCACTACGGGATATGTGCATTCTTATAAGTATGGAGAAGCTTCTATATTGAAGTCATTTGATTTTGGCAAAACATGGAGCAAATCTTCCACCAATATACCATTAACTGGAGCTGTACAAAGAATAAAGCTTTCTATTGCTCCAAGTGATCCCAATTATATTTATGCTATAGCTTGCGATAATTTAGGAGGGTTTTATGGACTTTATCGTTCTACTAATAGAGGAAGCTCATTTACTCAAAGGTTAGACAATAGTTACCAATACAATATTCTAAATTGGTCATTTGATGCATCTCAAGGAGGTCAGGGAAGATACGACCTTGCAATCAATGTAGATAGAAACAACAAGAATAAGGTGCTAATCGGTGGAGTGAACATATGGCAAACTACCAATGGCGGAAGTAGTTTTGAGCCTGTAAGCTATTGGAGGCTAAATTACTTCAACCAGAGTGTGCACGGGGATATACACCAAATAAGACAACACCCAACCAACAACAGTATTTTTGCTTGCCACGATGGTGGAATTTCTAGAACCTTTTCGGTGCAAACGGATGACCCAAGTTATCTTTTTGATGATTTACAGGCAAGCACGGAATGGGTGAATTATACCCAAGGCTTAAACATTACTTCTTACTACAGGTTAAGCATTAATAAGAATAACCACAAGGAAATGATAGTAGGAGCTCAGGACAATTCTACTGCATTTACAGATGGTTCCACATTTCAAAACCTAACTGGCGGCGATGGAATGGAGTCAACCTTTTTTAATGAATCACAGGTTTACACCTCTTCTCAAGGTGGGAACATTAGTTTGTTAGGTCGCTTTGGCACAGATAATTTTTACTACGATGGCGGTATACAAGCTCCATCCGGAGAAATTGGAGAATGGACTACTCCTTTTTTAAGTGCTGGTGGTGCTCTTTTTATTGGTTATGGAAATCTTTACGATGCTTATGAAGACCAATTAGGCTCTGCATATACAAACTTTAGTAACGCATCCAATAGAGACTATCCAGCTCCTATTACAGCAATGGATATTGAAACATCCAATGCCAATTTCATGTACCTTGCAAAAAGAGGGTATGCCAGTGAGAATATTCCTTCAGAGGTTTGGACCTCTGCGGATAATGGCAGTAATTGGAAAAGAAGAACTGGGATTTTACCAAGCTATTTATACCCATCTTATATGGAGATGAGTCAAGGGGAGCCTATGAAGGCATGGATTACTTATGCTGGATTTGATTCTAGTAAAAAGGTTTATTATACCAAGGACGGTGGTGCTAATTGGCAAAACATAACTTTTAATCTACCAAATACATCTGTAAATTGTGTTGTGCATCAGCAAGATGGGAGTAATAATATTTACATTGGTACTGACCTTGGAGTTTTTTACCTAATGGAAGATAGTGCCAGCTGGGTTTCTTATATGGATGGATTGCCAAATGTAATAGTGTCAGAATTGGAGATAGATACTTCTCAAAAGAAGTTAGTTGCTGCCACTTTTGGAAGAGGTCTTTGGGAGGTTTCTACTTTAGATTACACACCAGATCCCACCAAAGGGATGAAGGATGGATTCGCAATAAATTCAAGCATTTGTCTTTTCCCGAATCCAGTGAAAGAGAGTACAACTCTTGAACTAAAAGAAATACCTAGGGGAAAGTACCATTTGCAAATAATTAATATTGCAGGAGCCCAAGTATTCCAAAAATCGATGCAGGTTGTTCGTAAGGAACAAAAAGAAACGATTAATGTATCTGAATTTCCAATGGGGGAGTACTTTGTTGTTCTATCTAATACTTCTGGGAGAATGGTAGAAAGGTTTATTAAGGAATAAGGAATTTTACCTTCACTAAGCGAGAATAGGATAAACTCAATAATTGAAATTTGGCCTAGCCAATAAGTGGCTAATATGAGTAATTCTTATAAGTGAAAAATGAATTAGGTTTGTAACCTAGTTACAAAGATGGAAGAAAACTTTAACATGGTTGCAAAAACCCTTTTTGGGTTTGAGGAATTACTTGCCGGGGAACTCAAAAAAATGGGTGCTCAAAAAGTAAAAATTGGTGTACGTAACGTTAGCTTTATGGGAGACCTAGGATTTATGTATAAGGCAAATCTGGGTTTAAGAACTGCAATTAAAATCCTTAAGCCCATTGACAGTTTTAGCGTAAGGGACGAAGAGGATTTATATAAGAAGATGAAAAGAATTCCATGGGAGAAATACATGGACGAAGATGGAGCACTTGCTATCGATGCAACGGTGCATTCGGATTATTTTACCCACTCCCTTTTTATTGCTCAAAAATCCAAGGATGCCATAGTGGATCGTTTTAGAGAAAAAACAGGAACAAGACCAGATGTAGATTTGGACTATCCAGACTTGAAGATTAATGTACATATTTCAGAGAAACAAGTAATTGTTTCGCTAGATTCCTCAGGAATTTCCTTGCATAAAAGAGGGTATAAAGTTTCTACCAATGTAGCACCTATAAACGAAGTTTTAGCGGCTGGAATGGTTATGCTATCTGGATGGAACGGAAATGGAGATTTTTTAGACCCAATGTGTGGTTCAGGAACGGTCCTTATTGAAGCAGCTATGATTGCCTGTAACATTCCTCCTAACCTACACAGGGAAGAGTTTGCCTTCGAAAGATGGAAAGATTGGGACAAAGAGTTATACCTTACTATAGAAGACTCTTTGCTTAATAAAGCCAAGGAGTTTCATTATAAAATAAAAGGTTATGATATGGATATTGTTTCCATAGATATGGCAATGGATAATATAAAGAGTGCCAACTTGGAAGATTACATTGAATTAAAACACCAAGACTTCTTCCAAACAAAAAAGGAAACTGTGGGTCCATTACATATGGTATTTAATCCACCTTATAATGAAAGAATTAGCATTGATACTGAGTCGTTTTACAAGAGTATAGGAGATACCTTGAAACAAGGTTACCCTGGCACAAATGCCTGGTTTATTACTTCCAATATTGAAGCCTTAAAATACGTGGGTTTAAGGCCATCAAGAAAGATTCATTTGTTTAATGCAAAGCTAGAATCTAGGTTAGTGAAGTACGAAATGTATGAAGGTAGTAAGAAGGGTAAGTACATGAAGAAGGAGGATTAGGAGAGATATCCTAAATTGTTGCTGTTTTTCAATGAACTACATTTCTATTTTACCCTTTCCTTTAACCTCAATCTTTCCTCTGATATCAAAAACAAAATCAGAATCATTTTTTATAAACTTAAATTAGCTTTGCTAATGTTAACATTGCCAGCTTCACCTTTGCTCTCTATCCTGCTGATCGTATTTACCGTACCTCTCCACATGTCGTATTGAAACATCTTTTTCAACATGCAGCTTGGGTTAGGTGATATACTTAAACAAATATAAGTTTTATTGAACAGAGTCTTTTGTTGGAATTAATCTGTTCTGTTTTCTTTTTCTATGATAATAGGAGTGTTGGGTTTAAAATGCACATCCATTTGTGGGAATGGAATACAGATGCCTTCTTCGATGAATTTCCTACTTATAATTCTTCTAATATCGCTCTTGACTTTACTTATTCTAAAGATGTTTTTACTGAAAAATAAGACTTGGAAATCCAAGGAAGAGTTTCCAAAATTCACCAAACGGGCTTCAATTAATGCTTGGTTAGATATGTCTGGGTGTTCCAATGCGCTTTCTTCTAAAACTCGAATGACTAAATCCACATCACTACCATATGCTACTCCAACTTCAATTCTAAAACGCGTTTTTCTTGTTTGGTGACTCCAATTAATCACCTTGTTAGTCGTTATTAAGGAGTTTGGAATAATTATAGAGATTTCATCTGTGTTTAATGCTTTAGATGTCCTTAAACCAATGCTTTGAATTCTCACTACGTCCCCATCAATTTCTAGGACATCATCTATCTTAATAGATTTCTCTGAGAGCAAAATTACCCCGGAGATAATATCGTTAAAAGTCTGCTGTAACCCTAGTCCAATACCAACAAGAAGGGCTGCAGATCCTGCCACAAGCACAGTCACTTTTATTCCAATTGTCTCAAGTATTAAGCCAATAGAAATTACCCAAATAATGTATTTTATGATTTGAAGTAAAGCAGAATGGGCTCCTTTATTCAATTTGTTTTTTCTGCTAATATCAAGTGCTTTCTTTATTAAATACAATACCAGTTTAGTAATTAGAACAATAATTAAAACAGTAACTATTGTGTATACTCGGATGCTAAAATTACCAGCGTTAATCAACTCATATTCTAAAAAGCTCTTAATTGATTCCATGTATTTGTATTGTGTTGCTATTAACAGGATGCAATTTACAATTTTTATGTTTACCAAAACCATCACATGGCATACTTGTCCATGAAGCTTTTATAAAAGGTTACAAGGGGGATTATCATTTCCACCTTGTCCTCCATAAGAAGGTTGTATTCCGTTAGAATTGAGAAATGAGTTTGCCCTTCTATTCCATTTATGGTAGGCTCGAAGGCAGTACTTTTGCATAGGTCTAAGACTTTCTTAAGCGCTTCGTTTTTTTCTATAAAGGGTTTTGAGCGTTTTCCTTTAATCCTGAAAGCAGGTTTATTCCTTTTAAAGAACCTTTCAAAAATACTATAGCTTGTAATACTGAAATCAGCTTCTGGAATATTACTTTTAAATTCTACAAATACATCACCCATGGTTAGAACACCTTCGTGGTGTCTGACAAGTATGACTTTATTCATGTATGGAATTTTTATATTGTAAATGAATTGAAGGTCTCTAGTACCATCTGCCATGGTAATTTTTTGCTGAGTAAAAGAGAAGTCACCATTTAGTTTTTGGGCAATTTCTTGGTAAATATGTTCCATTTTTTAGAATAGATTTAAGGATGCAATTTAATAGGATATTATTATTTCTTCAATCAATTCCACTTCAAATGATAAGTTTCCTACTTATTGCTAAATCCCATGTTGTTTGAAATAAAAGATAAAAAGAATAGCGATTTATAGCTGTTTACTTACTAAATTTGGCACGATATTAGTAATTAATTAAGCAAAACAGAACTATGAAAATCAAAATATTAACCGGACTTGCATTTATACTATTTTTAAGTGCATGCAACAACAGATCAGTGGAAAGAGTAAACCCTAACTCGCAAATAGACTTAAGCGGGAAATGGAATGATACCGATGCAAAATTAGTGGCAAAAGAGATGATTGCGGATGTTACTGCAAGACCATGGAGAACCAAGTTTGAAACTAAAATGGGAAGACAGCCAGTTGTAATCATTGGTTTAGTAAAGAATAAGACACACGAACACATCGATCCAGAAGTTTTTATTAAGGACATGGAGAAGGAGTTTATCAATACGGCACTTGTTAGAGTGGTGCAAGCTGGAGAGCATAGAAGCCAACTTAGAGAAGAACGAGATGACCAACAAACATTTGCTAGTGAGGAAACAAAGAAGAAATGGGGCCTTGAGTTAGGAGCAGACTATATGATGCAAGGAACAATGAACTCCATAGTAGATGAATACAAGAAGGAAAAAGTGGTACTTTATAAAATTAACCTAGAACTTGTTAACTTACAGACAAATGAAAAAGTTTGGATAGGGGACAAAGAGGTTAAGAAATACATTAAGAATTAAACACTGCATGAAAAATGTAAGGTACTTCTCTTTACTTTTTTGTGCTTCTTTATTTCTTTTTTCCTGCTCTTTTTATCAAAAAAAGAATGCTGAAATTCAGGTGCATATTAATCAAGGCGATGCGCAGGCAGCTTACGATATTATAAGCTCGAAGGAGAAAAAATGGGATAGGGGGAACAATAAGATTCTTTATTATTTGAATAGAGGTACTCTTGCCTGGATGCTTAATAAAACGGAAGAGAGTACGAAGTATTTTCTCAAAGCGGACGATGAGATAGATGGCTATTATAGGAAATATGGTTTAGAAGCTCTAGCTTTTATTACGAATGATAAGGCTAGGCCTTATATTCCTGAAGAACATGAGAAGCTAATATTTCATTATTACCTTGCCTTAAATTACCTTCAAATGGGACAATACGAAGATGCCATGGTGGAGTGCAGAAGGATGGACCTTCAATTAAATAGATTAGACAATAAATTCAAAAACGCCAAAGAAGGTGGTACGGCAAATAAATACCAAAGGGATGCCTTTATTCATAATTTCATGGGTTTGGTTTACGATGCTTCTGGTGAATACAACGATGCCTACATCGCTTATAAGAATGCAGTAGAAGTTTATGAAAACGATTATAAAAAAAGTTTTGGTTTAGGTGTGCCGGAACAATTAAAAAAGGATTTATTGCGGGTTTCGTATCTGTCTAGATTAGATGACGAGGTTAGGCGTTTTGAGAAGAAATTTAATATGGAATATATTCCTAAAGCAAAAAATACTGGAGATTTGCTGTTTTTCTGGAATAATGGGCTAGGGCCTGTGAAGGGAGAAAAGAGTATTAATTTTAATATTATACGTGGGTCTGGAGGTTATGTTACCTTAGTGAACGATATTTATGGATATTCTTTCCCAATTTTCATTGGAGAAGACAACACGAATTCCAATGCTCCTTTTTCAGCTGTTGAGTTTATAAGAATGGCCTATCCTACATACGTCAGTAGAATACCATATTACAAAAGTGCAACTCTAGAAGTACAAGGAAAAACCTATCCATTTGAACTTATTGAGGATGTGAATCTAGTGGCAAACAAAGCGCTTAAGGATAAGATGGATAAAATAATATTAAAGTCAGTTACTAGATTGGTTCTTAAAAAAGTCAGTGAATACTCGCTGAGAAAGGAAGATGAGACAGCCGGTGCCCTATTAGGCATAGCCAATGCAATTACGGAACAAGCTGATAATAGAAACTGGCAAACCTTACCACATTCTATTGAATATGCTAGAATCACTTTGCCTGAAGGAAAACATACTGTAGGCCTTTTTACAAGCACAAACTATACTGCTGTTGATGGAGCTAAGAAAGAGTCCTTTGTATTTGAAATAAGGAAAAATAGAACAACGATTCATTCTTATCAAACTTTAGAAAGCATTGAGATGAGGTAATTTTTTCATAGGTTAATTTGAACTCATTTATGTGCATATTGCGTAGAGATGTTCTTTTCTTTACTTGAAATCATGCTAATAAAATTATTAGTTTTGTCGCAGTGAAAAAGTTTAAAATACAAAACCCCAAGTACAAAAGTGTCATTAATGAATGTCTAGAGAGACAATACTTTATGAAGCACATAGGGATGGAATTATTGGAAATTAAACCAGGTAAAGTTTCAGGAGCGCTAGAAATAAAAGCTTTTCATAAGCAACAGCACAAGATGTTGCATGGCGGAGTAATAAGTACTATGGCGGATATTGTTATGGGGTTTGCTGCCTATACTCTGGCGAAGCCGGGACAAGGAATGGTTACCAGTAGTTTGCAAGTGCAATACATAAAGCCAGGAATGGGAGAACTTGTAAAAGCTGAAGCTGTAGTTGTAAAACCAGGAAATCTATTGTATTATGTAGAAGCAGATATTTGGTCTTACGAAGGGAAGGAAAAAGTGCTTATTGCAAAGGCGCAATCCACTATGTGTACCATTGAATTACAAAAGAAGTTAATGACGGATTAACAAGCAATAGAATTTGCTTTATAAATTGATCACCATAGTGACATTAAAGAATACTTCTTGCATTTCTTTTTTTTACAATAAAATAAATTCTTATGTAACTATTGTCACTTACTAATTCATAAAAGAATACCATCTTTGTATCGTAATAAGTAAATTATGATAAAGAATATGGGTAAAATGGATAGAAAGCTGAGGGTTTTAATAGCTATTCTAGTCGCAGTTTTGTATTTCATGGGTGTAATTACAGGTACTTTAGCAATTGTTTTATTAATTCTTGCTGTCATATTTGTTGTTACTAGTTTCGTTAACTTTTGTCCATTGTATTTGCTATTTGGTATTTCGACAAGGCCAAAGAATCAAGAAAAGAAAGATTGAAATCCTTATTTAAGAAAGGGGCAAGGCCAATGTTAGGTATTCTTGTAGGTATAATGGTAGGCTATGCCTATTACCATCTTATAGGATGCTCTAGTGGTACTTGTGCCATTACCTCAAAACCACTAAACAGTTCTTTGTATGGTGCACTTATGGGAGGTTTTTTTACGACATCGATTAAAAAGAATAAATAGAAATGCAAATAGAAAAATTAATTTTAAATAACGAAGGATCTCTGGTAGATGTAAGAACTCCAGAAGAATTTATGGGAGGGAACGTAGTAGGTTCCATAAACATTTCATTACAAGAATTAGATACTAGAATGGAAGAGCTAAGAAGATTACAAGCACCATTGATTCTTTTTTGTGCTTCTGGAGGGAGAAGTGCTATGGCAACACAAATACTTAGTCAACAGGGAATTGAATGCTGTAATGCAGGTTCTTGGTTAGATGTAAATTATTTAAAATCTCAATCACAAGGAACATGATTCAAGCATTAAAAAATTTGTTGGGTTTCGGTCCTAAGGTCGATTTCGCAGAATTAATGAAAAATGGTGCTGTAATTATTGATGTAAGAACAAGAAATGAGTTTAACTCGGGTCACATTAAAGGATCTAAGAATATTCCATTAAATACGATATCTAGTAATCTAAATAAAATCAATAAAGACAAGCCAATTATTACTTGTTGTGCTTCTGGAGTAAGAAGTGGGTCTGCTAAAGCTATTTTAAAAGGTAAAGGGTATACTGAAATACACAATGGTGGTGGATGGATGAGTTTACAAAATAAATTAAAGTGATAGAAAGGCTTAAATCGGGGTGGACTATTGTAAGAGTTATATTCACAGGAATAGGTGCTTTTGTTTTCATTGATTCCATTGCAAGTAAAGAATGGTTAGGAGTTCTCTTAGGATTGTATTTTTTATACCGAGGTCTTTTTGCTAAGGGCTGTGCTTCTAATGCCTGTGTAGCAAATGAAGATATGGGAATAGTAGAATCTACAAGCGTAGAATGGGAAGAAGTAAAATAGAAAAAAATGGGTAAAAGTGCATTTAAGGATTTGTTGAATAGTAAGAAATTGATTTTGGTTGATTTCTCAGCAGATTGGTGTGGTCCATGTAAGGCCTTACAACCAATATTGAAGCAGTTAAAATCTTCCATTGGAGATAAGGCTAAAATAATCAAAATAGACGTTGACAAGAACAAGTCAATCGCATCGCAATTAAATATTCAAGGAGTACCTACTTTGATCTTATACAAAGAGGGAAAACAGGTCTGGAGGCAATCAGGTGTATTGCAGGCAATAGAATTAGAACAAATAATAAACAATCATGTATAAAATAACTTCATTAATAATATTACTTACAGTATTAGTTAGCTGTAATACAAATGCACAAAATTCTGCAAATGCACAAAAAGTCTTGGTAAGTGCTCAGGCATTTCAGGATAGTATTAAATTGGATACTGCTCCTGTTGTTTTAGATGTAAGAACGGAGCAGGAATTTCAAGGTGGACATTTAAAGGGGGCAATAAATATTAATTATTACGGCGATAATTTCCTTGCTCTTTGTAAGCAATACGATACATCAAAACCAGTTTATGTCTATTGCCATAGCGGTGGCAGAAGCGCAGGTGCAGCAAATAAGTTGCAGAAGGCTGGATTTGTAAATATTATCGAGCTTAAAGGTGGAATTACAAGCTGGAAAGCGGCAAACTTGCCGCTGGAATAATACATCAGTATTCCATAGTAATAAACGGCATACAATGCATTTATCTAAAGGATTGTTGATAAGCTTTTTGAGTTATAGCCTTATGCTTATTTTTCAATAAGCTTTTTCCCCTAAATTTGTTTTTCAATCAAATGAATTCAATGAAATCCTCTACTATGAAAAATATAATTACTGGAACTGGTAGCTACATTCCGACCTTAATAAAAAAGAATGAAGATTTCTTGTCTTATGAATTTTATAATGAAAATCAAAAAGTGCTACCTAACTCCAATGAAGTAATCATAAAAAAGTTTGAAGGCATAACAGGTATTGAGGAAAGAAGATATGTAGAAAACAACCTTAAGAACAGTGATATTGCTACTCTTGCTGCACAAATAGCAATTGAGAAATCTAAAGTTAATAAAGAGGAAATTGATTACATAATAGTAGCTCAAAATTTTGGTGATGTAAGGCATGGTTTTACTCAATGTGATATGCTACCCAGTATTGCTTCCAGGGTGAAGTACAACCTTAAAATAAAAAACAACAATTGTGTTGCATATGATATTATATTTGGTTGCCCAGGTTGGATTCAAGGACTTATACAGGCAGATGCTTTTATAAAAGCTGGGATAGCAAAAAGGTGTTTGGTTATAGGTTCAGAAACGCTTTCCAGAGTAGTGGATCCATTTGATAGAGACTCAATGATTTACTCAGACGGTGCTGGAGCTTGTGTCATAGAAGCTAACCAAACATTAAATAAAGGAATTCTGGGCTTCGCAGATCAAACTTTTACATTGGATGAGGCTTATTTTCTCTTTTATGGAAGTTCTTATAATCCAAATGAGACGCAAACTACCAACTATATCAAAATGCATGGAAGAAAAATATACGAATTTGCTTTAACTCATGTTCCTTTGGCTATGAAAACAGCATTAGACAATAGTGGAATTGAAATAGATAATATAAAAAAGGTGCTAATTCACCAAGCGAATGAAAAAATGGATGAGGCAATAATTCAACGATTTTACAAACTATACAATAAAGATATACCTGAAGGAATAATGCCCATGAGTATTCATAAACTTGGTAACAGCTCAGTCGCTACTGTTCCTACACTTTTGGATTTGGTGCTTAATGGGGAGATTGATGAGCACGAAATAACAGAAGGGGATATTATATTATTGGCATCCGTAGGAGCAGGAATGAATATAAATGCATTGGTTTATCAGTACTAAAAATAAATTCTATTTTCTTTTAATATTTCATTATTCTTGTGAAAATCATATATGAGAACCCTTTTCTGGTTATTTTTCTTCTTTTTGTTTTGTGGGCTTCAAGCGCAGGATTATGTGGATTTAGCAAAGTTTCATTACCAATCTACTGGTGATAATAAATTCGATAGTTCTAATAATACTACTAAGATAGATGAACTCTCCTTAGATGTTACACTTCCATTAAAGCTTAACGATAAGACAGCCATTCTAACGGGATTTGCAATTAATAAATTTACTATGGATCTAACCGAGTTTGGTGATAATACTTCTGTTTCTTCTTATTTACTGAAAGCAGGATTGAATATTAACCACAACGAAAAATGGAATGGAACATATCTGTTATTGCCTAAGTTAGCATCCGATTTTGTAGGGGAATCCCAATCTCAAGATTTTCAAATTGCAGCTGCAGCTTTGTTGAAGTACCAGAAAAACCCAAACATGCGTTACAAAATTGGACTTTACTACAACAGTGAAATATTTGGAACATTCATCGTTCCACTTTTTGGATTCTATTACAAGAAAAACAAATTTGAAGCGAATCTTACTTTGCCTTCAGTTGCAGATGCTAATTACCGATTGAACGATAATCTTTTTGTAGGTATGAACTTTAGAGGAGTTGTGAAAACATTCAATCTCACACAATCGTATCAGAGCTTAGGACAAGAATACCTAGGACGAAACACAAACGAAGTTATGGCGTATTTAGGATATGAATTTAATAATGGCCTGATTATTAAAGGGCAAATTGGGTATTCCATTGCTAGATCTTACAGAATTTACGAAGAGAATGACAAAATGGACTGGGCAATAAGTGTTTTTCGTTTTGGTGACGATAGAGTCCAACTAAACTCCGATTTTGCAGATGGACTTCTGTTTAGAGCACAGATGGTGTACCGTTTTCATCTGGATTAGTAGTTCTATATTTTGTATTCCAATCCTAACTTAACCGACCATCTTCTGTAATTAACATCTAAACTTAAATTCTCTAATTCTTTCCTAAGTCCATAATAATAGTCTCCTTGAGGTGTTATTAAAATATTATTAGTGAATGGTATTTTGTGCGCAATTCTTCCTACAATGGATGGTACTATGCCAGTATAATAAATAGGATTATTTTCTAATCTGTTTTTTAGAATCAGCTGCAGGAGTATTATTAACATTATTTAACCCGTCACCAAAAAAAACATCGTTGTTTTTAGCTTGAATTGTAAAAGAAGTAAGAGCAATTAGTATTAATAAAAACAGGTAACATGTTCCTGCTCTAAGGGAAATTGACAAGAAATCTATGTCTTCAGTTTCTTCTTCTTTGCAGAAGGGAATAAGATGTTGTTTAGGATAAGTCTGTATCCAGGAGAGTTAGGGAATAAATTGAGGTCGGTTGGAGGTTCGTTCACCATGTGCTGGTAATCCTCTGGGTCATGTCCAGCATAAAAAGTCCAGGTGCCTTTAGCCAAAGTACCATGAATGTATTTTGCTTCTCCTTGCGCATTATTTTCACCAAGAATGGTGACGTTGCTTTTAATTAATTCCTTATTAAAAGAAGTTGTTTGACCATAAAACCCTTTTATGAGTTGGGTGTGATTCTGACAAAGCATTGTTGGAACTACGTCACTCTTAGCTGAGAATTCAAAAAGAGCGAATTCATCGTTGTCTTCTCTAACTCTTTTTCGAGTCATGGTCATGTCTATGTTGGAGTATTCATAAACCATAGGGTTTCTCTCTAGCCTAAAATTTTCGAATGCAAAGCAACTACTGAAGTCTAGTTTAGATTGCGCCTGCGGATCTGCAGGGTCACCATCGAACATGTGTTCGCAAATGTCTGTGTCTTCAGCTGCTAAAGCGATATCATAAGAATCTGTTGCGGAGCACATGGCGAAAGTAAATCCACCACCCATCGTAAAGTCCCTAATCTTTTTCACCACTGCCAATTTTAATTTGGATACCTTTCCATATCCATGTTTAGTAGCCATATCTTCAGCCTCTTTTACTTGCTCTCTATACCACAATACATTTCTGTAGGAAGACCAAAATTTCCCATATTGTCCAGTGAAGTCCTCGTGGTGCAAGTGCAACCAATCATACAAAGGAAGTTTATTCGTTAGCACCTCGTCATCAAAAATTACATCGTAAGGTATCTCCGCGTAAGTTAGTACCATGGTTACTGCATCGTCCCAAGGTTGTTTTGTTTTAGGAGAGTAGACTGCAATTTTAGGAGCCTTCAACAATTTCACTTTTTCCATGTTGCTTTCTGGATTACCTATTTCAGCTGCTATTGCATTTGATTTTGCTTCTGTAATAATCTCATAAGAGATGCCTCTTATTTTACATTCTTTTTCGTAGTTCTGGTTGTAATCAAACTGAAAGCTACCTCCTCTATAATTCAAAAGCCAAGCTGCTTCTTTACCGTCTTTCAACACAGTGAAAGTAATACCATAGGCCTTTAAATGATTCTTTTGACTTTCATCCATTGGAATCAATATTTGAGTTGCAACTATTGACTTAGCAAATAAAATAATTAAAAGGGTTGAAAATATTTTGATTAGTTTCATTCTATAAATTAGCTGCAAATTTTAGACCAAGATACCCGAGGGTGATACCCAATACATTTGTTCCAATAACGTAAATAAGGAAATGAATGGTATTTCCACCTTGTAATAATTTAATGGAGTCTAAAGAAAAAGAGGAGAAGGTGGTAAAGCCTCCTAAAAGCCCTATCCCAAGGAGTAAATACAGAGGGTTATTGGCAATATTCTCAGATTTCATTAGATATCCAGCAAGAATCCCAAGTCCAATACAACCTAGAATGTTTACCGCAAATGTTGCATAAGGGAAGGAACTTTTACTATTATTTAATAAATAAGAGAGAAGATACCTTAAGGAAGCTCCTAGTCCACCGCCAACTGCCACAAACAATAAATTTTTTATCACAAGTGTAAAGGTAAATAAATTTTTATATTCCTGCATTTAAGTCCACAAAAGACTTTCTTTTGTTTAGCTTAAGTTCTTGTAATTGTTGGGATTTTGGGAAAATAGAGAAGGTGAATGATTGGTATAAACCAGTAGGAATCCAACTGAAAGAGAATTGCCAGCAATGCAAAGATCTGTGGATATCAAACTTAGTCAAGGCAATTTGTTTCTTATCTATGGAGTAACCTGAAGAGTATCCAATTTTCCAATTTTCTGTAAGTTTTATATCCCCTCTAAAACCTAGAGTTTGTTCTACTTGAACATCACTCTCGGGTCTAAAATCCATGTTGTAATCAAAATTAAGAGTCCATGGAACGTTAAAGTCTACGAAGTTTATGTTGTAATAATAATAATAAGGGAGTGGTTTATAGTATTTGCTTTCTTCTTTGTCTTTTCTAAAGTCATCTGGGCTTAAAGAAACGTTAAATAAAAGCTGTGCGCTTGTAAGTCTAGCAATTCTTCCATTTTCATTCCATTCAAATTTGTTAATGGTCCTCTTGTTTGTATCTCTAGCATAGGGTGCGTAATTCATTCTACCAGAAATCCCTAGTTTCTTAAATAAGGTTGTTCTAGCATTAACACCAATATTAGAAAGTTTGAGACTATCAGCAAGGAAATTGTACCTACCACTTGCAGATAGGTTTTCTATTAGTTTAATGTAGTTGTATGTCTTGCCACTATCTTTACTTCTTGTTTTAAGTTCAAAGTTGTTGTTTAAGCCAAAGTTTAAAGAACCACTTTCGCTCCCAGAGGGGTCACCCTTAATTCCGCCTTCAAAACGGGAGTATTCCACAGGGGTACCTGATATAAGACTATCGTAAGTAGTAATTACTTTATTAAATTCTGGTCTATAAGTAAATCCAACATTTGGGGTCATTACATGACGAAGTGCAACCAGTTTTTTGCTCTTTGCAAATGGCAAGGTTCCGAAAATTCTTGTGTTTACTCCCATTCCAACATTCCAATTCCCTGCTCGAGAAAAACCACTTTTACTTACATCAATTAAGGTGTCTCTTCCAGCTATATTTTCCATTGTTCTTTCCAATGTTTCTAGATACCAGTAGTCTGTATAATTAAAATTGGGTGATAGGGTAAAGTAGCCAGCTTTTATTGTTGTACTAACAGGGATGTTGTGTGTCATGCCTATTTTAAACTCGTCCCATGCCTTTCCTTCAAACAAAAGAGTGTCTATCGTGTTTACTCTGTTTTCAAAACTGGTGTTGTAACTGACTCCTATTTTCTCATACCATTTTTTCTTTCCTAGGTTTTTCTTATTATACAAAGGGTTAAATCTGGCAAGGCCTAAATTCATAGATGGTAAGGTGACAGAGATCGCTTTTGTTGAGGTATTCTGCCTGTGACCAGCACCTATGTTTAAATTAAAGTTCTTTTCTCCAAGATTAAATATCTTTCCATAGTTAATACTGGAGCTCAATTCATTGTTTACAATGGTTTGTGTCTCCGTGCTGCTGAACCTGTTGTAAGAGCTACTTTGTACATCAACATTCGCATTAAATGAGGTCCCAGGTCTTTTTTTGGAATCTTGACTGTGTCTCCAGAAAATCTTAAAATCTGGGGATATTTGATAGCTTTGGTCTTCCTTCTCTCCTATAATGTTTCGGCTATAGTTTGCCTCAAAAGAACCGTTGTGGTGGTATTTCTTTATGTATCTAGTTCTAGCTCTAAGAGCCCAGCTACCTCTAAAATAGAAATCGCCAGATAGCAATAAATCCATGTTGTCGTTTATCCCAAAGTAATATCCTAGATTCCTTACATTGTATCCTCTTACTACTTCCGTTCCTATTTCGGGGAAGACTAATCCAGACTTCCTTCCATCTTTTGTAGGGAATATACCAAATGGCAATACCAAGGGAGTAGGGACATCCTCAATGTATAAATTACTCGGTCCAAAGACAATTTTATCATTGGGAACTAGTTTTAGTTTTCTGGTTTTTAAATAGAAATGCGGATTTTCGTGACTACAGGTAGTATACAAACCTTCATTCGAAAATATTTCACCGGATTCTTTTCTGTATACTTTATCCATGTGAATGAATCCTTCTCCTTCTTGCATGGTTACACCTCTTAGTCTTCCTCTTTTTTGTTCGAAAAAGTAGAGGACACTATCGGTTTCTACTTCTTGGTCTTTGTTTTTAAAATAGGGTTTCCCCACTACTTTACCTGCAGAATCTAAAGTACCTGAGGCTTGCAAAGTTTTCTTCCCAAAATCTAAAATCATGAAATCTGCCGCCAAATCCATGTCTTCGTATTGGAGTCTTGCATTTCCATAGAGGTAAACCAATTTATTGGGTAAATCAAAGCGAATGGAGTCATCTGCTTGATAGTCTACTTTTGTTTCTAAACCACCTTTGTTCTTCTTGATAGTATCAAATGAGATAACCTTGGAAGTGTCTAGCTCTATTACCTTCGAAGTGTCGAATCCTATTACTTGAGCGGTATCCAACTGACAAATGGCATCATTTTGGTATAATATTCCAGTAAGCAACACAATCCACACAAAAGATTGGAAAACTATTGGCCTTGCCATATGTTTATTGATGCAGTTAATAATGATATTTGAATTCAATAATTGTACCACACAAAAATATTACTCTATTAATGAGGAAACTAATTTTTTTATTAAAATTAAATACTACTTAATAATTTGATTGTGTGTTGCTTATTGCAAATTAAATTTTAAAATGAGAAGAATAACATTAATATTATTTGTTACCACGATGCTTTTCGCAAGCTTTACTCTTATGAGACCAGCGGGAAATGAGCTTAAAACAATTGTTATTGATGCAGGACATGGTGGAAAAGACCCAGGGTGTCATGGAAACTTGAACAATGAAAAACAAGTGACCTTGGATATTGCTTTAAAATTGGGAAAACTAATTGAAGATAACATGAAAGACTTGAAGGTTATCTATACGCGCAAAACAGATAAGTTTATTGAGCTTTCTCAAAGGTCTAAAATAGCAAACGATGCTAAAGCGGATTTGTTTATGTCTATACATTGCAATGCAAATGACAAACACACACCATATGGTACCGAGACTTATGTTATGGGATTGCATAAAAGTGCCGGGAACTTGGCCGTTTCGAAACGAGAAAACAAATCGATATTGCTAGAAGAGGATTATAAGGACAACAAAGATTATGGTGGTTTTGATCCAAATTCTCCCATTGCACACATTATATTTTCTCTATATCAGCATGCTTACCTAGCTCAGAGCTTAAATGTCGCAGCAAAAGTAGAAAAGCAGTTTAAAACTAGACAGAACTTAAAAAGTCGTGGTGTTAAGCAAGCTGGATTTTTAGTATTATGGAGAACTTCCATGCCTAGTGTCCTTGTAGAAACAGGATTTTTGACAAACGAGAAGGATAGGATGTACTTGGAGTCCGATAGTGGTAGATTAGAGGTTTCAAATAGTCTATATCAGGCAATAAAAGAACATAAGGAGTCATTAACTACAACTAACTAAATACATTCTAGATTATTATATTAATTTTGTAAGAAGAAAAAGAATAAATGAAGATTTCAAAAGAAACTCAGGTAGGAGCATTTACTGCTATTGCAATAACAATTTTAGTTCTTGGTTATAGCTTTTTATCTGGTAAAGATGATTTGTTTCATTCAGGCCAAACGTACAACGTTGTTTACGGAAACGTAGATGGCCTTACTTCCTCGAACCCAGTAATGTTTCGAGGAGTGCGTGTTGGAAATGTTTCAGAAGTATTCTTAGATGTTGTTACTTTAAAGACTCATGTGCAGCTGGAGGTAACGAAAAAAGGTTTCAGAGTTCCTCAAGGTACAATTGCAAAAATATTTGATACCGATCCATTGTTCGGAGCAAAAGGCATTGAACTTTTATTGGTTGAAAGTAACGAAGATCATATTAGTGGTGATACACTGATACCAGAATTTAGTTTAGGAATGATGTCTTCTATAGGAAATACACTAGCGCCATTAACAGAAAAAGTGAACAACATATTAGGTGCTCTAGATACTGCTACAGGGGGTGGTGACTTAGAAGAATCATTAAAAGAGTTACCATCCACCATTAGGGCCTTAAAAACTACCTTAAATAGCACGAATAGCATGATATCTAAAGCTGGCCCTAAGCTTAACTCTATGCTTGCTAATGCAGATGCTTTGGTAAAGTCATTAAGTGATAACAAAGAAGTATTAAATAATATTCTTAAGAACTTTGAAACTATTTCGGATGGTTTGGCGAAAGCGAAGCTGGAAGAAACCATAAACAATGCAAATAAGGCAATAGCTGAATTTGCCATAATTATGAATGACATTAACGAAGGCAAAGGCAGCTTAGGTAAACTTGCCAAAGATGAAGAGCTCTACAATAACCTTACTAAAGCTTCAAAAGACCTTGATTTATTGCTTTTAGACATCAAAAACTACCCAGACAAATACTTATCCATTCCAGGCACTAAAAAAAGGCAGAAGAAAGCCATGGAAGACAGTAAGAATGCTTCTAGGGAATAAAGTAGAGTTTCATTAATCTATTCCCTTCTTCTGAATCTGGAAAGAGTTTTAATGCTTTTTCAATATACCGTTTTGCCTTTCCTCTATTTTCTTTGGCAAGCCAATACTTGGCATAATGAATAAGAGTACTTTCATTAGAAGGATTTAATTTATATAATTTCTCAAGTATTCCATTAGCCCCAGCCAAATTGTTTCTTCTAAGTTTTATCTCGACAGCTTTATTCAGGAAGTCAAGTTTTTTTGGTGCTCTAAGGACCAAGCTGTCTGCATATTCCTCTGCATTTGTCCACTGATTCTCTTTGCTATAAGCGGTAGCAATTCTGTAAAATGTCCATGCTTGTTTTATGTCTTTAGTAGGTGTTTTATAGGCAATTTTAAGAATACTTTTGTAGTCACCAAGGTTGTAGTGATAGTGAATTTTTGTTTCGTTGTTTCCATGCTCTAGAAGGCTGTTGGCTTTGTCCATGTATAGACTGTTTTGCTCAAATTTCTCGAAATAGGTAATGTAGCCTTGAAGCATTTCTGCATCTGTAGGAGAGGAGTTGTTTAGGACTTTCAGTCCAATGAGCATCCCATTCTCTTTTGATTTTTCTGTATTTGGAAGGGCAATTTTATGATCGTGTATCTGAACATGAGGAATATCCTTTGTGCCAGAAGTTGTCATGTGGCAGGAGATGCAATTCTCTTTCTCATACATGGGCTTAGCCAAAATTTCTTTACAATCTTTTCCATTGTTATGACAGGATTTACATTTGGCATTAAAGAAGCTGTTGCTTGTTTCTTTCACACTTTTGTGTGGGTTGTGACAGGTTATGCAGGTAAGATTCTTAGTGCTCCCTTCTTTGTTAGATTCAAGAAAGCACTTGCTTTTATTAAGCCTTTCTACATGAGATGCCATAATAAAGTTATTTTCTTCTTCGTAGGCAGGTAGAAAGACATTGAAATAATCCGATAGTCGCATACCAGGCTTGAAATCGATAAATCGCTTTCCTTCTTTTAGGACAGCATTCCCCTGTAGGTGGCATCTTTGACAAACATCCATCTGTGCTTTCCATCCTAATTTCCCTGGGTTTACGATAGAAAAGTCAATTTCTTTTGAGGTATCTGTAAGGTCGCCACTTGCTATCTTTTTAATGTGTTCGCTTCCTGGCCCGTGGCATCTTTCGCAATCAATACCCATGGGAATGTGCTCAAAGAAGTTTCCAGAATTTTCTTCGAATTGCGGTAGACCATTGTGGCAACTCATGCATTCTTCGTCTAACTTTCTGGAGAAACGAGTATTCTGTCCATTTTCAAATCCAGGAGGTAAACCCCATTGCCCTTTTTGTGCGTACCAAGTTAAAGGGGCTTGATACAAATAACCATTTTCCTGGTATAGATGGGAGTTCGTATGTTGCCCAGACCCTATGATATAGTCTATTCGCTTTACAAGTAGGTGCGTAGTGTCTTTCCCATCTAATCTATACTCTTTAAAGTAAAGAGTATCCTTTTTCCAGTATGGGTAGTAGTATAAGTTTGAGAAGGAGTCGTAAACCGCTTTTATGTTTGTAAAATCTGCAACGGATTTTTCTGGTGTGGCCAAATAGAATGATTGCCCCATTCCCGTATGCATGAAAGTATTGTACTTGTCCTCGTGACAAGAACGACAAGTATTCATGCCTATGTATTCTGCACTATCGTGGTGGTTTAGGTAGACAGGCTCTGTTGTTTTTGGAGTACAAGAGTATTGAAAAGCAAATACTAGAATAGGGATTAATATGTAAAGAAATCTTTTCATTCAAGGTAACCAAACCAATTTATTGGGATGGTTTACTTCCCATCACCAAATGCTTCAATCCATGCGAGCATACCCCCTTTAAGGTTTTTTACATTTTTAAAATCATTTTGCAATAGGAATTGTTGAGCTGCAGCACTTCTTGCACCTGACCTACAGTGTATTACTATTTCGTCCTCCATATATTCCTCTAAGTCAACAATCTTTGCTTGGATGCTTCCCAAGGGGATAAGTTCTGCTCCAATGTTGAATTCTTCGTACTCGTAAGGCTCTCTTACGTCAATTACTTTAACGTTTTCGTTGTTGTCTAGTTTTTGTTTTAATTCGGTAACGGTTATCTCCATTAGTTTATTTTTATTAAAGAATTTGTGTAAAAGTGATTTCCAGAGAAGTCCCATATTTTTAAATAGTAATTTCCTTGCGGTAAATGCTGAATATTAATTTTTGCTGTATCTGCTTCCAGTACTTTTATGCCTAAAGTAGAGTATATTTCTACTTTACCTACTCTTTCTTCTTCTAGTTTGATGGTAATAATATCTCTGGTTGGGTTTGGATAAACAATTGCCTGCTTAACTTCTAATTCTTCCATTCCAACTCTCAAATCTGCAAAATCACCAACCACCGGGTGCATCATAATTGCACCATCTAGGTTCGCTTCCCTCCAATAACCCAATAGGTTGTAGTATATATTTGTGCTAGTACTGTTGGGGTGATCAACTTTATAGTTCTTATCGTATCCCACATTAAAATAATACTTACTGTTTTGTTTCCATCCTATGTAAAAATCACCTGGATCAAGCAATTGAGCAGTATCAAAAGCGATGTAATAAGTCCCATTTATAGTATCTGGTTTTAGGTAGGACACTTCTTGCGAATAAATAACAATATCATCAAGCATGTTTGTTTTAGAAGTACTTGTAAGGTCTTGCCAAAGGAATATCTCGAATGGGATACTACTAACATCTTCTAGTATTTGTGTTAAATGGATGTGAACACCCCAAATAGAATCTTGTTTGTTAGCAGTAAATTTATTAGCTACATAACCATCTCCACTCGGTAAGCCTCCATATTCTAATCCCATTCCAGCCTCTGGAGAGCCATCGTCGTATGCGAAGTAATTAGGGAACTTGTAAGTTTTTTCCCAAATGTTATTATTAGTAGTGGAACTATAATTAATCGCAACGTTATCATTCGATTGAGGCTGAATGGAAAATTTAATTCTTACTGAGGGTTCTTTCCCAGAAAGGGTATCTAGTTTTATCATTGGAAAAGATTCTGTACTATCACTTTCTCTTACAATGTTTCTGTTGTTTGATGAAAAAGGTTCAAACCCAATTCTTTTATTAAACATATTAAATGCTTCGTATTGCAACGCAGTATTTACTGTGCTTGTACCATTATTTCTATAAGTAAGGTTAATGTTTGGTCCCAATTCATTTGTGTAATTTGCAAAAAAGTGGTCGTATGGCATATTCCCATAATTTCTTAATAGACTATTTGTGGTTTGGTTGATTGCTACCTCATTGATTGAAAGGTCTTTTGCATTTCTTCCTTGTGCCATTCTAATAAAGTCTATATGCCAGTGATTCAAGTTACCCGTATTTTTACTGTAGTTATAGAACCTAAACTGAAATCCTTCAAAAAGATAGTGATTGGAGTCAAATCCAATAATAATTTGACTAAACGTATCACTTAAGCCGCCTTTGGTAGCCCAAACCGTATTCCATCTCTGAGAGGAATCTTTAAATTGTAAGACAAGTGAATCTACTTTTTCTGGACTGTCCCCATTACCTCCTTCTTGGTAAAAGAAACTAAAGAAAATAGAATCGCTTAGTTTGTAATCTTGTCTAGAAGCTCCTATTTTGAAATCCTTCATATTAATAGGTTGGCTTGTTAAGTAATCGGAAATGGAAGAAGCCTTTTGATTCAAACTTTGATATGGATTGCCTTGGTTGTCAAGGTTGTCAAAGGTTGCCACTCCGTATGAAGGAGGGGAAATAGGAAAAGTGTTGTTTATGTATACTGTATTATCTATAAATAAGGAGAAGTCAGGATAAACTTCTGTTCCGGTAAAGTCCTCAAAGAATGGCAAATCTATGGTATCGGTAACCCCAATGGCAGTTATATTACTGTTCCATACATTAAATGGGTATGCCTTGTTGTAATCCTTTATTTTGTCGTTGCTTTTTAATGGAGTTAATACCAACCCCTGTGCATTCAATTGGGCTATACCCAATAGAAATGCAAGACTAAATAGTATTGTGTGTCTTGTATTCTTCATTTTAGTTATTGGCATCAATACCATCAATTGGTTCTGCAGGTTTTAAATTGGTTTCTCCATCTTCTAAAACCTCTTCGTCTTTACTGTTCTTACTTACTAATAAATCTATGGTGGAACCTTTCTCAATCATAGCATTCATTTCAATGGGCTTTCCCTTGTGTGTTTGTTCAATAACAAAACCATCTCCCAGTTCACTGTAGGTTTCAGTAATTTCACCTAATTTCAAATTACTATTCTTGATAAGCACCTTTGCTAGGTTAAACGACTTATTTAGGAGTTTTGGCATTTTTACCTGAGGTTTTGACATAGAGTTGATAATCAAATAGATTTTTCTATCTGTTTTAACCTGACTTCCTGCTACTGGATCTTGTTCCGTTACTGCCATCCTTTTGTAAGCGCTACTGTAGACAGAGTCAATAATTTCATACCTTAAGCCCTTTTCTTCCAATGCTTTTTTAGCCTTGTCAATCCTCATTTCTACTACGGTAGGTACTTCAATATTCGTTTCGTTATCACCTGTATATACGCCAATTAAATAAAAGGTAAGTAAAACTAACGCTACTACTAACGCAATTATTATTACTAAGTTCTTAATAACTTTAACCATGTGCCTTGATCTTATTTCTTTCTCTTCCGTATTCTAATATTTCATCAATAAATTCAAATGGTTTGTAACCATTAATTGCTGCTTGATGGTATATGCAAGTAGCAGGTGTCATACCAGGTAACGAATTTACCTCAATAAAAATCACTTCTACCTCATCCTCTTTGAATATTCTTACAAAAGCATCAATTCTGCAGTAACCTTCAATGTTTAATGCTTTGGCTACGGCCAATAACTCTTTCTTTACTTTTGCAGATATGGTGGATTGACTATTTTGGTTTTTTGAGAATCTAGAAGGAGTTAAGTTTTGTCCTTGACCCGCAAGAAATTTTTCTTCTAAAGAAAGTATTCCGTGTTCTGCTAAAGCTTCAGAAGGTTCAAATATCTCATATTCCACCTCCGCAGCACCCTTGTGCGTAAGCATTCCACCAGTGATTTCTAGAAAATGATCTGCGCCATTGTCCTGTATCAGTTTCTCCACTAAGAAATAATTTTTCCTAGGGAATTCTTCTTTTGGTTTAAGACCAAGAAGAGTCGCTTCTGAAGAATCCAAGTCTTGACTGTTCCTAAATATTAAATTGGCAAAAGCACTTAACTCCTCTGGTGTATCAATTTTCTTAACAGCTGCAGAACACCCATCGTCGGCTGGCTTTGCAATTAAAGGATACCAAGTTTCTAAGTCTTTTAGAACTTTCTCTTTGTTTTCAACCCAGTTGCTTTGTTCTACAAGAACAGCATCTGCAGTTAAGAATCCAAATTCTCGAAGCTTGATGTTTGTAGTGTATTTGTTAATGGTGATTTGACTGCTTTCCACATCGCTGCCATTAAAGTACAAACCTGCCTTTTTTAGGTGCTTCTGTATGGAGCCATCTTCACCTGGTCTACCATGTAATGCTACAAATACGCCATCTACTTCTTCAGCAAGTTCTTGAAAAGATATTTCCTGAGGCTTCTTTATAGTATTTCCCGTTCCATACTTTTCCAAAATACTAGCACACTCTGTTTGAATTTTCTCTAAGTATGGATGAGATTTATAATGGAGCACTTTGTCCCTTATGTCATCTGCATTATCCTTAAGCATTACGTTTATCGGTAATTTATGAATGGAATATTCTTGGTCGTTTCCTGTGAGGAAAACGGGTAGGACTTCGTACTTCCCTGATGAGGCTAGTTTTTCATAGATGTTTCTTCCGCTCTCTACAGATATGTGTCTTTCAAAAGAGTATCCACCCATTATCACAGCAACTCTTTCCTTCTTTTCATCAGATTTTGAAAACGCCATGAGCATGGTATCTAAGTTCTGAAGCAAGGCTTTGTATTCAAAATAATTGGGGGAGGTGTTTTTTCTTTCCGATAAGGATGTTCTAATTAAATAAGTAATGAAATTAGAAGGGTTAAGTCCTATTTCTGCAGCTTGATGAAAAAAGAAAGAAGAAGGCATCATTCCAGAAGTGGTGTTCGGGTCATTAAGAAATACTTCTCCATTATCCGTAAGGAAACCATCGATTCTGGCATATACATTAAACTGAAAATGCTTAAAAAGGGCAACACAATCTTTTCTAATTTTATCCAGGTCGTTATTCTCCACTCTCATAGGAGTAATTTTCCTAGTTAAGCCCGGCATGTATTTACTCCTATAGTCAAATACTTCTTCTCCTTTAACAATCTCAGTAGGAGGTAAGGCAATAGCTACACCTTCATCGTTCTTAATTACTATACAGGAGAATTCCTTACCTGCAATAAATTGTTCCACGATTACTTCTGTCTCCGTATCGATTGCTTCGAGTCTAATTTCTTCTTGAGACTCGAAAGCAAATTCCATTTTCTCCTTTAAGTCATTAGGTAAAAACACTTTTTTACCATTCATTAGCAGCGGTAATCCTAGTCCTTCTCTAATGTCAGTAATGCTTCGTATTCGCTCTACTCTTTCGTTTTCCAAAAGGCTTTTCCAATTTTCTCTGGAAATATTTTCAAGGAAAAAGCTTTTGTTTAGGGCTTTTTCGAAATCACCGTAATCATCTCCTTGAAGTACCGTAATGCCAATAGATGACCCTTGGTTTGCTGCTTTTACCACACAAGGAAACCCTACAGCGGAGCATACATCCTTGTAAAATTCTTTTTGACTTTTTGGCTTAAGCCAATTGTCTCTAATGATGGAAGTATAATTTGGATTGTTGAAGGATGTCCCTTTTAAAAGGTCTTTTTGTGTCCTCTTATTAATGCCCAATGCAGATGGCATAATACCACTACCCGTATATGGTATGTCTAACCAATCTAACAAACCTTGAATGCTACCATCTTCTCCTTTGGTACCATGCAGACATAAGAATGCCAAATCAATTTTGCTTTTTAAGTCTTCCACCTGCAGAGGGTCTCCTATTTTTTTAAGGATTTCTAATTGCTGAGACTTATTTGCCGAAAGGCTCTCTGCATAGACCTGAAAATTATTTTCTAATGGTGGTAAAAACTCTACGGGCGGATAAAAATCACGAATGGTTCCTTTGTAAACATATTGCCAGTCCAATTCGCAGAAATTTCCAAAGGAATCTACGAAAAGCAATATAGGCTCAAATATAGCTTTGTTTAAATTGTCGTAAACCGTTCTACCTCCTGCAAAGGAAACTTCTCTCTCTCTGGAACTCCCTCCAAAAATGATTCCCACCTTTAATTTTTCCATTCTCAAAATTTGTGGCTCAAATATACTTAATGTGCAAGTTTTTTTAAAAGGAAGTTTTCCGCAGTATTCTCAAGTAAATTGCGGTTATCTTGTAGGATTGTGTGCTTTTTCCTAGTTTGGATCCCAAACATATATCTTACACCACCCATTGCCCTTCTTAAATTCCTTAATAGGTTCCCTATTTTCAAGCTTGTAATATTTAAACTTTTCGTCTTGTTCCATAATCGAAGTGATTATTATTTCTGCTTCCTCCTTGGGTACTTTATTGACAGAAGTGAACTTTTTTGAATCCTTTTCAGTGACATACCCGGCATATGGGTTTGTAAGTGCAGTTTCCACTAGTCCATGTGTTATGATTTTTTTATCTTGAAGATTGTTCCAAATAAGGTGACTTACTAATTCTTGATGCACTTCTACCATGTCTTTGTAAGCTAAACTAAAGTCCTGTGGATATGCTTTTTTTGTATTGTCATACAGAGAATAGAGGTTTATAGATAAAAGAACCAAGGCAATTGGAAGGAAGGTCCATTTTTTAATGTCAAGTCCTTTTATTATTAGAAAAGAACACAATAGGAAATATACGGGAATCATCGAAAGCATATACCTGGTAGAAAGGAAGTTTAAGGAACAAAAAGAAAAGAAACCAAAAAGGAATATTAAAAAGAGTGCAAGGGTACTTCTTACTTTAACCGTAAAGCTGCTTTTCCCTTTTAGTACTAAAAGAACTGGCAATGCAATTAATGCTGCAAAACTGATTATGTTTCTTCCTTGTGAAAGGGCAACAAAATGCAATTCAGAATTCAATTTTGCACCAATAGAATCAAAGGAAAGGTCCACCCAATTAAGGTGTCTAGGGAAAAAGAAATACCCAGAAATGTAATACTGCAGGATGTAAAAAACACTGCTTACCAGTACAGGAGAAAAGAAGGCAAGAGAATAATAAATTCGGCTTTTCCAATTCTTGTTAGAAGGGTTAAACAAGATGCCATGCAGCGCCACTGCGCATACTACAACAAGTCCACTTTCTTTAACATAAACGCCACAAATAGCGGAAAGGAAATACAAGAAATATTTCTTCTTAAGGTAAAAGTAAATTGCCCAAAGAGTGAAGAATGTTAAATAGATTTCAGGCACCATTATACCTGATTGTGCCATAAAGATAGGCGTGGTCATAAGCAGAAGGCAACTAAGCAGTGCAATTTTTTTATTTAGAAGTTTACATCCGATATGATAAAAAGAAAACAAGGTAAGGACCGATAGAAGTAGACTGAAAACGTGACCACTAAAACAAGATGCTCCAAAAATTTGCATCCATAGTGAGGCACTAAAATAGAATAGTAAAGGATGCCCAGTGTGTAACCATTGTGAAATACATCCTGGCAATAAACAAGGCCCGCTTTGTTCCATCGTTCTTATGGCTGGCCCATAAACCCAGGCTTCGTCCCAATAAAAGGGTAATTCCAAGTATGGCATTTTAAAAACAACAAATAGCAGAACTGCACTAAGCATGATCCAATTAAAGTATTTGCTATTTTTAAGTTTAGAAGGCATGTTTTTTAAAAAACTCATTTACATTATTGCCCTATTTTTTTAGTGAAATTACTCTTTATTGGTTTTCTCGAAATCAGAGTAATCCAGTTCATAAAAGGTCATTGTCTTGGTTTTGGCAATTTCTTTAAAATGGATGTTTAGTTCTTTAGGGTGATGGTCTAGATAGGCAGAATCGTTTACAATTAGGATCCTAGGTTTTTGTAAACGGTATAAATAATTGAGGTGTTCTTGTGAGAAATCTGGAGCAATTTTGTACCCTTTTAAATCACAGAAATACAAAACTACATTTGGGTTGAGATCATATGCCACAAAAACCTTTTCTGCTCTTGTAATGTTATGCTCCTTCTTGATTTTTTCTACTTCTTCAAAGTCTTCCTCATAAAAGAAAGATTGCTCCCAATAATCATTTGGCGTGTATCTACTTTTTAAATGTTGCTTCCCAAAGGAATAAGAAATAAATAAGAAAACACTGGCAAGAAGTATTAAAAGTCCCTTTGAGACAAAACCCCATTTAAGATTCTTTATTGTAGTTACTACGAATAAAAGCATCAGCAATAAGGAAGGGAATAAAGTTATAAGGTAATAGTCATGGTGTCTAAATTGTGCTTGTTGTAATACAAAGAATGAAATAGAACCCAAAACATAAAGCAAAGAAAGAAGTGCAAGTGCTAAGTTTCTCTTGTAGTATTTCACAAGAAGAATAATGTAAATTACCAAAATTGTAACAAGCATCCACTTCTTATAAATCAAACCTAACCAATTTGAGGAGAAAGCGTGCCAGTATTCCTTAAACTGATCTATACTTGTTGCCCATCTTCCATTTAAATGGAAAAGTGAAGTCTCGTGTTTGACATTGAGATATGCAGAGTACTGATACCAGATTATTGCAATTCCAAAAGCACTAAGAATTCCTATTATCCAGTTTCTCTTATTATCCAGTTTTATAGAAAGGTCTTTGTCTTTAAATACAGAAGAAAATGCAATAATTGCAAGTACCGCAATGGGCAGAATTACGGAGGTTACTTTGATCAACATTGCGAGGCAAGAAAAGGAGGCAAAGCCAATTAATCCTTTTTTAGTATGCCCGGTTTTAATGTATTTTAAAAGAAAGTAGAGTGCAATTAAGTTTATAGATAAAGATGCTGTGTCTGGTAAATAACTAGGGGTGTAAAACATCAGAATGGGAGAACAATACCAAAGATAAGAGAATAGTAAAGACAGAGCATTACTAAGTCCATATAATCTAAAAATAGAGAAAACCGCATATAGTCCAAAGGCCATTAGAAGCCACATCATTACTCTATAATAACTGTCGTTAAAACCAAAAATCTTATAAATAATTGCGGCAGTGTAGTTAACGATTGGAAGTTCACATCCTATGATGCCAGTTTGGTCTCTTGTTTCATTTACCCTTGGTAAAAAGAGGTTCATGCTTTCCGTATAGTAATTGTGTGCAATACAAGCTCTGTCTGCTTGCGCACCCTGATGTACTCCAAAAGGCCCTTTTTGCATGTGTTGAAAAAAGCCCATTTGCCAGCTAAATAATAGCCAGCAAAGTATAAAAATTATTTTCCACTTAAATACCTTCATTTCTTTTGTTTTAAAACATAATGTTTTGCCCATGCATCGAAAAGGGAAATCGAATCTTGAAGCACGAATTTGGTTTTTAAGAATTTCTCTTCTACTACCGTCGTAGAATATTTACGGGTATGTCCATCTGCATACCAAAAATCCTGAATCAATGTACTGTCTTTTTGTAATTCTTTAATATGATTCGATAACCTTCTTTCTATTATCTTTTTCTCGGGTAGATAATAGATTAAATGTCGCCCAAGCGAAGAAATTACTTGTACGTCATTACCTTTCTCAATATAAGCACATACTTCTCTCAATTGTGATTTGTAAACCCCCTTGTAGTGCCATCTTTCAAAGAATAAATTTAGGATTGAAAAAAGAACAATTGTAAACAAAAACCCATATCTTAAAATTTGATTTTTGATACTATACAATCCAATAGAGCATATTAAAAGCAGAGGGGTAATCAAGTGAATAAAATACCTATCTATAATAATTGGAACTTTTGCATTGCTTCGATATACTGGAATAAAAACACCTACAATTATCCATGTGATAAGAATAAAAGAGGTAAAGACCCATTTGTTTTTTACGGGGTCTATTTTAAAGGACTTGGTGTTTTTGATTTTAGTTAGCTTAATAATAAATAGGAATACTAGTAGAATGATTAGGATTACCACGACTTCAGAATGTCCAAAAAATGCTTTAAATACTTCCTTTAGTGAGTCATAATGTGGTTTGGGAATCCAAATTGATTTTACGCTGGAGTGTCCCTCTACAGTCTTAAATACAGGTAAGTAGGATATAATTACAAGGAGACCAGATATACCAGAAAGCAATAAATACTTTCCTCTTGATATGAGGTATGGCTTCCAGAGAAAATAAGACATAATTACTATTTGAGCAGCTAAAGTCAATAGCCCAAAATAGTGGGTGTTTATTAACATCGCAGCACTTATCCCATAAAGAATAGCACTCTTTTTATTGGGACTCTTTATGAATTTTACCAGTAAATAAAATGACCATGTTGCTAATAGAAAGAAGAAGGCGTACATCCTTGCCTCTTGAGAATAATAAATATGAAAATAGTTGAAGGAAAGTAAGGCAGCTGCCAAAAGACCTATGTTTTTATTCAGAAGCTCTTTCCCAAGTTTGTAAATACCATAAACACCTAAAACGCCTAATATGGCAGACAGTGATTTCAAAGCCAAGCTAGTAGCACCAAATACTTTCGTGAAGAAATAAAGAATAATGAAATAAAGGGGAGGATGTGCCGTTTTCTTAAAGTTACTTAAAACTTCAGTGAAACTTAATTTTGGACTAGATAGGTTTGCACTGAACAGTTCATCTACCCAAAGACTTTGAAGGTCAAGCTTGAAAAATCTAAGGAATATCGCAAAAAGAAGTATTAATAATAAAAATGAATTTTTGCTAAGCCAATGTTTTAAATTCATCAAAACCTTATTTTAGTTTAATTTCTTGTTCGTAATTTACTGGCACATCAAATTCTAACCCAGCTAATTTTAGTCTTACCATTCCTTTGTATAAGAGGTCTACTTTGCTCTCTACTAATACGTTGAGTAAGCCCCCAAGAGTGTTGCCTTGATCCTTTAAAAGACCCCTAGCACTGAAGTCGCATTTAACTGGAATCGTAAACTCAGAATTTGCATCAATTTCTGTAAAGAGTCTTTGGTTTACCTTGCCTACTTCAATGCCATTAATGAATATGTCTAAATCTGTTTTCATAAGTTTAGCGCCAATTGAATTAGGATTGCTCATTATTATATCTGCCGTTAGGGTATATTCTAGGTTACTTTTTTCAACTGGTACTATGTTTTCTACTCTTTTAAACTCTGGTTCTTTTGGTCCAGAGCATGAAAGAAGAAAAACAGAAATAAAGAAAGACAATATTTTAACCTTCATACATACAAAACAAAGCATTTTTTTTAATTTTAGGGATATAATTTGTGCAATGGAAAGTTTTAGGGAATATATTGGGTTAATCGTGCTGGAAGTGTTCGTATTCGAGAAGAATTTATACTATACGAAACAAGCTAATGGTAGAGAAGTGAAAAATATGGTGTCTTTTTATATTTACTAAACGAAGTATAAAATAATGATTAAATTTGCTGAGAAATGAAGGGACTTTGGTGGAAATTTCTAGGTGCGATACTTGTAATGTACGCAATTATTGGAGGATTGTTAATGGATGCTCCTACTACACTAGGGCAGCTGGATGAGACCATACGTAATTTGTTCTATCATGTACCAATGTGGTTTTCAATGATTACCCTTTTATTGGTTGCTTTTATTTACAATATATTATACTTGAATAAAGGGGATAGAAAGTATTTTATTAGGGCTGATTCTCTTATTAAAGTTTGTTTTGTTTTTGGAATCTTAGGGATTTTAACTGGAGCCACATGGGCCAAATTCACTTGGGGTTCTTGGTGGACCAAGGACCCAAAATTAAATGGTGCAGCTGTGGGGATGCTTATTTATGGTGCTTATCTGATTCTAGGAAATTCAATTGAGGACAGAGTGCATCGGGCAAAGACACTTTCTATTTACAGTATTTTTGTATATCCTATTTTTATAGTTCTGATCTTGGTTATGCCTAAGATGGTTGATTTTTCAGCACATCCCGGTGCTGGGGATACGCAAGGTTTTACAGTTTATGACCTAAATAATAATTTAAGAAAAGTATTTTATCCAGCTGTTTTAGGTTGGATTCTGCTTGCAAATTGGATTGCTTCTTTGTACTGGAGGTATAAAATTTTAAAAGAAAAAGAGGATGAAGAAAATATCAATTCTGAGCATGTTGATGCTTAGTTTCCTAAGTGTATTTGCACAGGAAGGAACGCAAAGTCTATTCAGGCAATCTGGTAAGATATATGTAGTTGTAGCTGTACTTAGTATCATTATGGCAGGAATTATTCTGTTTTTGATAAGGTTGGATATGAAAATTAAAAAACTAGAAGATAGTAAAAAATGAAATTGGTTCACATTGCAGGTATAGTTATTCTTGGAATCGCTATAGCTATTATAATTAGTACGTACAATAACTCTAGTCAATATGTTTCTTTTGATGGAGCCGACAGTCTTGCGATTGAAAATCCAAGTAGGTCTTACAAGGTAGTGGCAGAATTGAACAAAGACAAGCCAATGAAGTATGATCCGCAGAAAAACCCGAATCACTTTGAATTCTATGCAACAGATAGTCTAGGCGCTGAGCGTTTAGTGATATTTGGAGATTCAAAACCAGCAGATTTTGAAAGAACAGACAAGCTCGTTCTTACTGGTAGGGCAGAAAAGGATTATTTTATTGCTGAAGATATCTTAACAAAATGCCCTTCTAAATACAATGAAGAAATTACCTCAACTGATCCCCAATAAATGGAAGTAATAAATTTTGTAGGCGAAAACCTCTGGATAGGTAATCTAGGAAATATCCTTGTTTACCTAGCAACATTTGCTGCTTTGTTTGGAGCAATTTTTTATTTGCTGAATACTAAAAATCCAAACGAGACTTATTTAGGGACAGCAAGAAAATTAATGGTGGTTCACAATATCTCAGTAGTTGGGATATTCGTTGTACTCTTTTTTATCATTTTTAATCATTATTACGAATACCAATACGCTTGGCAGCATTCTTCAAATTCCTTACCTGTGTACTATATGATTTCCTGTTTTTGGGAAGGGCAAGAGGGTAGTTTTTTGCTATGGATGTTCTGGCATTCTGTTATTCTTGTCATTTTAAGGTTTAGAGCAAGAGACTGGGAAAGTAGTACCCTATTTATAATTGGCTTGGCCCAATTTGCTTTAGGTTCTATGTTGTTGGGAATAGAAATAGGGTCTGTTAAAATTGGATCTAGTCCATTTGTCTTGCTAAGAGACTTCCAGCCAGACATACTTAATATTCCTATTCTAAATGAAGTAGGAAAGGAAAACTACTTACAGGTAATTAAGGATGGTTCTGGGTTAAATCCTCTACTTCAAAACTATTGGATGGTAATTCATCCTCCTACTTTGTTTTTTGGATTTGCTACAGCAATAGTTCCATTTGCTTATGCACTTGCTGGTTTAATTAGACGTATAAATGAAGGTTGGTTGTTGCCAGCTCTAATATGGACTTTGATCAGTACAATGGTACTTGGAGCAGGAATTATCATGGGTGGTTATTGGGCTTATGAGTCTCTTAATTTTGGTGGTTATTGGGCTTGGGATCCAGTTGAAAATGCATCCCTTATGCCATGGATATTACTAATTTCTGCTGCACATATTTTACTCATTAGTTATTACAGGAAGAAGCTATTTGTTTTGTCTAGGAGCTTGTTGTTTTTCTCTTTTTTCTTGGTGTTGTATGCCACTTTTCTTACTAGAAGTGGCATTTTAGGAGAAGCTTCAGTGCATGCTTTTACCGACTTAGGAATGAGTGGTCAATTGCTGTTGCTTCTTTTCCTTTTTGTCTTTGTTACTGTTTTCTTTACTTTTACAAAAAGGAAGGGCCGCTTTTATTTCACCTTGAGCTTCTTGCTCATGATAGGTTTGAATGTTTTTAGTTCACACATTGCTTTAAAATTAATCGATGTAATGTATTTTTTGGTAATGATGTATTATATGGTTGCCAATTTACTAGTGATTAACCCAAACCCTAAAAAAGACGACAAACTTACTGCAAGAGAGTTTTGGATGTTTTCTGGCTCACTTGTTCTTTTGTTGAGTGCTATTCATGTTGTTTTTGGAACATCATCTCCTGTATTGAATAAACTATTTTTAGTGGATTTATTTGACTTGAAACTTAGTGTTCCTGGACCAGATGAGTTTAATAAAATTCAAATCTATTTTGCTATGGGGATTGCTTTATTAAGTGGAATGGGACAATTGTTTAGATACAAGCAAACACCTAAAGCTAAGATATTTAAGGATTTGACTTATGCTTTTGCAGGAGCAATTATATTAACTGTGCTAGCAGTTGTTGGTTTTCAAATATACGGAGCCACATACGTCATATTTACCTTCTTTATCTGTTATACCTTATTCGCAAATGGATACCATTTAATTAAGACGTTTAAATCTTTGATAACTGCTGGTGCGTCTATTGCACATTTAGGTTTTGGTATCTTGCTATTAGGGGTATTAGTTTCTTCCGTTAAGCAAAAAGTGTTGTCCTATAATAATATTGGAAAGAATTTTATTGAAGAAACGGATCAAGCCCAAAAGGATTTTAATAAAAAGAACATTTTACTCGTAAAAGGGAAGCCAACGAACATAGATGGATTTCAGGTTACCTTTCAAGATACCTTTAGTGTACCACCAGATAAATTCTTTATTGTAAATTACAAAAAGGTGGATAGTACAGGTAAGGTTTTAGAAGAGTTTAACCTTAAGCCAAATGCTCAGAATAATCCAAATATGGGACTTGTCTCTAATCCAGACACGAAACATTATTGGAATCGTGACATTTTTACGCATGTTACCTACGAGAGCAGTTTGGAGAAAGTAGAAGATTTTAAAGACTACAAATTGGATACAGTGAGAAGAAATCAAGCATTTCTTACTGCAAGTGGAACTAAGATGTTGGTGCTGGATTCAATTGTTTCTTTTCAAAAACAAAATTCGGAAGATTTTATTGTGAAAGCTTTTGTTAAAGCGATTTTGCTGGAAGACACCTTCCTTTTATCACCTTCGTTTATGCTGCACTCTAATGGTAAGAATTCTTCCATTGAATATACCGACGATGTTAGTAGTCCAGCAGGAGTATTACTTCGATTTGTGGGTATTATACCGGCAAGCAATGAGTTTATATTTACTTGTGCAGAGCGTAAACCCAAAATGGATTATATAGTAATGACCGCCATTGAATTTCCTTTTATTCGATTAGTTTGGGCAGGTACTGTTTTGATGGTGCTCGGATTCTTCATCGCTTTAAGAAACAGAATTCGTCAAGTACGTAATTTGAAAGAAGATGAAAATTAGTTTTGTAGGTTCTGGTAATGTAGCTTATACTCTTGCTCATGCTTTATATAGTAAGGGAGAAGAAATTCTTACTATTGTCAGTAAGTCAAAACAAAATGCAGAATATTTAGCACATGCGTTAGGAGCGAAGGGTACCGATAACATTAATGAAATTGACCCATATTCGGACATCGTATTTTTATGTGTACCGGATGATATAATACCTGATATAAGCAAGTCCATTTCAAATTCTAATATTATTCAGGTTCATACCTCTGGAACAGTACCCATGCTTGCACTAGATACTGAAAACAGAGGAGTGTTTTACCCATTGCAATCTTTAACAAAGGGTGTTGAAATAGATTTTGATCAAGTGCCTTTTTTGCTAGAAGCTAACAATACTCAAGTTGAGATTGCAATAGATAAGCTAGCTTGCAATTTGTCTAATATAGTTCGGTTTAAAAATTCATCTGAAAGAAGAAACTTGCACGTGGCCGCAGTATTTTCAAATAATTTCACAAATCACTTATTGGATATTTCACAGAAATTGTGTAAGGAGAACAAATTGGACTTTGAGTTTTTAAAGCCACTTGTAATCCAAACTGTGGCTAAAGCATTTTCAATAGGTGCTAAGGAAGCTCAAACAGGTCCTGCAATTAGGAACGACATGAAGACCATAGGTTTGCACCGAGAGTTACTTAAGGACAAACCTAATTACTTAAAGGTCTACGATGCAATTACAGATTCCATAATTGGATAAGCTAACTCTAACTTATGAAAGTGACTACTCTTTATGTCGCAAAGGGAAAGTGTGGATATTCCTTTCTCAAAGAAAAGCTTGAGTAAATTAAATTTGGAACAAGATTTGATTGACTATAATAAAGTAACAACAATGAAAAATATACTATTTGCCTTCGCTCTGATTTTTACCTGTTCCTTTAGTTATGCAGAAGAACTAGATTCAATAAAAACAATAAAGGAGAAAGGAAATTCTTTTGTGTTACATAAGATAGACAAAGGGGAAACCTTTTATTCTATTTGTAGAAAATATGGTGCTTCGCCTTCAGATGCATTAAAGTTTAACCCTCAAGCCTTAGAGGTTATAAAAACTGGTGAGATGTTGAAGATTCCATTACCTATTAAAGAAATAGTCTCTGAAGAAATAATAGAAGTAGCGGATGAAAGCAAAGAAAATGTTTACCACATTGTGGGTAAAGGAGAAACCTTGTATGCTTTGTCTCGTAATTTTAGAGTTTCTGTGGAAGATTTAAAAAAGTGGAATAACTTTACGGACAATTCAATCTCGGAAGGGCAAAAGGTGATTGTTGGTAAAAAGATAAAGACTGTTATCGTGGATAACTCTATAACTACTGACTCCATTAGGATTATGGATAAATCAGAAAATAAAATGGAGGTTGACCCAGATTTAAAGAACGATCCTAATATTGTTGTTGTTGACGAAGGGGATTCAAAATCTTTCGAGAACCTACCAGAAGGATCTGAGGTTTCTGAAAGCGGGTTTGTGAAATTTATACAAGACGAAGAAATTGATCAGTCGAGAAATTACGTATTACATCCTAAGGCAAAGGTTGGGACAATAATAATGATTACCAATCCTCAGAACAATAAGTCAGTTTTTGCAAGGGTTTTAGGGCCATTTAATGTGGCAGAAGAAGAAAATCAGGATATTATTATGCTCATTACGGAAAACACTGCTAAGAAGATAGGCCTAAAAGGCAAGGATAATTTACTTGTGCAGCTTAATTACACAAAATAGAATTTATCTTATAATTCTTGTAGGTCTAGCAAATGACAGTATATAGAGCATTGTTATTCCTCTTCGTCTGGTTTCGTAAGATCATGAATCTTTTCCTTTGCTTTCGCAGCAACCTTGTCTATGTTGGTCTCTAGCTTGTCCGCAAAGCCTTTAGAATTTTCCAATAACTCAGATCCCATCACCTTTGCTTTATCTCCTACATCTTCCAATAGGTCGTCTGCTTTATCCAAAGCATCTTCCGCAACATCTTTAGTTTTTACAAATGCTCTTTTTATTTTATACCAAATTCTCATATTCTTTCTTGTTTGTTTCCAAATTAACAGAAAAAGGATGACTTTTGAAGAGATTTAGAGTAATATTTAATAAGAAGAGATGAGATACGAAAAGATAGATAATAATTTGTTTAAGAAAAACAGAACCAAGTTTTCAAAACAAATGAATCCTAATTCTATTGCATTATTTCATTCGAACGATGAGATGCCATACAGTGGGGATGCCTCTTTCCCATTTAGACAAAATGCGGATGTGTTTTACTTAACAGGAGTGGGGCAAGAGGAAACCTTACTTTGTCTTTTTCCAGATTGCCCGAATCCTAAATTTCGAGAAGCTTTATTTGTTAGAAGGACAAATGAGACTATTGCGATTTGGGAGGGAGCAAAATTGGATAAGAGTCAGGCAAAAGAAGTCTCAGGTGTTGCAAATGTATATTGGTACGATGAATGGGAGTCTTTAATAAACTCTATCATGTTCATGTCTGATACTATCTATCTAAACCTAAATGAGAACGATAGGTTCTCAAATAAAGTTCCTTATAATGGGATTTTGTTTGCCAATAAGATAAGTCAGAAATACCCTTTGCACAAAACAGAAAGAAGTGCTCCTATTATGGGAAGACTAAGGTCTGTAAAAGAGAAGGAAGAAATTGCATTGATAAAACAAGCCTGTGACATTACAAATGGAGCCTTTAGGAGAGTATTGAACTTTGTTAAACCAGGAGTGGAAGAATATGAAATTGAAGCAGAGGTAACACATGAGTTTGTGAAAAATAAGTCTAGAGGACATGCTTATACTCCTATCATTGCATCTGGATACAATGCCTGTGTTTTGCATTACATAGAAAATAAGGCAACTTGTAGAGATGGTGAGGTTATCTTATTTGACTTTGGAGCAGATTATGCCAATTATGCCGCAGATATGTCCAGGTCTATTCCAGTTAATGGGAGATTCACAACAAGGCAGAGGGCGGTTTACAATGCCGTATTACATGTAAAAAATGAAGCAACAAAGCTGTTGAAGCCAGGCACGGATTATACAGAATACCACAAGCAAGTTGGAGATTTAATGACGGAACAATTGGTTAACTTGAACCTAATTACAATGGATGATGTTAAAAATGCTCCAGATACTTGGCCTGCCTATAAAAAGTACTTTATGCATGGGACTTCTCATCATTTAGGAATAGATGTTCATGATTTCGCTTTGAAGTGGGAGCCTATGCAAGTAGGAAATGTGTTTACAGTAGAACCAGGGATTTATATTCCAGAGGAAAACCTAGGAATTAGATTGGAGGACGATGTGTTGATTACAGATAATGGAATCCTAAATCTGATGGAAGAAATTCCAATTGAGTCAGATGAGATTGAAAGCTTGATGAATTCTTAATGCTTTTGACTTAAGGATCAATTCATGTCAAGACTATTTTCTTTTTTTCGTTTTAACAAACCTTTGTTTGTAAGGGCACTTCTATTAAGTAGCCCAATTATGTTAGGTTCTTTAGGAATAGTTTTAATGGGTGTTACAGATGTATTAATGCTTGGGAAGTATAGTCCTGAGGATCAATCTGCTGCAGCTGTTTCAAATGGGCTGTTCTTTTTAGTTACCATTTTTGGAATGGGGGTTTTATTTGCAATATCTGCCCTCATTTCAAATGCAATAGGGGAGAAGAATAAGAAGGTAGTCTTTTCAATTTTCCAAAAGGGAATAATAGTCTCAATTCTAATGGCACTTGTAAGTGTAGTGCTTTTAATATTGGTTTCTGAAAATTTCACTATCCTTAAACAAGATGAATCTATCGTGCCGCAGGGAGTGGCTTATCTAAGGATGGTAGCACTTTCTGTTTTCCCATTGTATCTTTTTGTAGCTGCAAGGCAATTGACCGATGGGTTAGGTTTTACAGGACCTGCTTTATACGTTACTTTATTGGCACTGCCTTTAAATATATTTGCAAATTACATCTTTATTTACGGAAATTTTGGAGGAAATGAAATGGGTGCAGAAGGCGCAGCATTTGCTTCGTTAATTACACGATCGTTTATGGCAGTTGCTCTTTTGGCATATATCTATACATCTAAGAGAATTAAAGAATATAGAAGTTCTGAGAATGAGACTTCGGTTACGTTGATGGCGATATTTTCTATTGGTGTTCCAATAGGATTACAATTTTTGTATGAGGTAGGATTGTTTGCTGTTGCAAAAATATTTGCCGGGATGTTGGGTGTAGCCCAGTTGGCGGCGCATGAGATTGCTCTTAGTTTAGCATCCGTTACATTTATGGTTGCAGCTGGATTAAGTGCTGGGGGTGCTATCATGATAGGGAATGCAAATGGAGAAAAAAACCCTTTTAAAATGAAGCGTGTGGCAAATGTGCATTATGCTATGATATTGATCTTTATGGTCTTTTGTGCCTCTATCTTTTGGGTGTTTAATAAGAGTTTGGCGGGCATGTTTACCTTGGATCATGAAGTAATGCAGCTGGCTTCCATTATGCTAATTTATGTTGCTGCGTTTCAGATTTTTGACGGAGTTGCTACAGTTAGCATGGGTTTGCTGCGAGGAGCAAAGGATGTTTCTTATGCTTCGTATGTGGCTTTAGTGATGTATGTGATTTTTGGAATTAGTTGTAGCTATTATTTTGCCTTTTATACTCCTTTGGGACTACATGGTTTGTGGTTGGGATTAACATTAAGTCTAGTCGGGAGTTCAATTCTGCTTATTCGCAGATTTTACAAAGTCATTTGCCTTTTTAAGAAAGGGTGTTAAAGAATATTTGCTATCTGCAAAAACTGTCTTATTCCCTTTGATTTATCCACATTGCACCTAAAAACTTCATTAATTATATGTTTACATTGCATGCAATGTTTGGGAAGAAGAAAAAGAAGACAGAAGAGTCTAAGGTGAATAGACCGATGACTGATTTTGTCACAGATAAAAAGGACGTTGAGGGGGAGGAGATGTCTCTAAATAAGAGAGATTTATGGAATTTTATAACTTTAAAGAATGACAATGCTCGCAAGGTATTTGGAGCTGCTCTAATCTTGCTTAGTGTGTTTTTGTTTGCGTCTTTTATTTCTTTTTTTGGCAGTTGGAAAACGGATCAAGATTTAATCAGCTCTGGAGAATGGTCTATTTTTAAGAAAACAAATCCAGATTCTATTGGAAATGTGATGGGAGTTATTGGTGCTTGGGTTTCCTATTTATTTTTACACAAAGGTTTTGGGGTTGCCACACTTTTTCTTTTGCCGTTTCCTTTTTTACATGGGATAAAACTAGTTGTTGGGATACATTTAAAGCTTTTTAAGTGGTTTAAACTTGCTTTTTTTTCCATGTTATTACTAAGTCTCTTACTTGGTTTTATTTTTCAATCCAATTTTCAATTATTGGGTGGGGCATTTGGTTTCCACAGTGTAGTTTGGTTAAAAGGATTAATTGGCAATATAGGTGCTGGACTAGTCTTGCTATTAGCAGCATTTACATTCTCTACAATAGTCTTTGGGTTTCCTGATTTTAAGAAAAAGGAGGAAGAAGAAGAAGGCACAAAAGAAGGAGAGGTTGAGGAAATTACGGAACCTTTATTGGAGACGGCAGAGCATAGTGCGGAAGAAAATACAATAGAAAATGAAGAAGATGCTGCTCCTCAAGAAGTGTTTTTGAAAACAACACCTGATGTTATACCGGAACCTAATAAAGAAGTAGAATTACCGAAGCAAGTGGAGGTAAAGGACACGAATTTGTCTTTTAAAGTAGAGAATAAAACAACGGATGTGGAAGAGGAGATATCTTTAGAAATAGAAGTTCCCAAAGAGGAGGAGAAGGTTAGAAAAGTTGGAAGTCTGGATACTTCTTTTGACCCTACATTAGAGCTTTCTGACTATAAATTCCCTAAATTAGATTTGTTAAATGAATACAAAAGTGAAAAGAAAGAACTGGATACCGAACTTTTGGAGAACAACAAGAATCTAATTGTTACAACACTAAGTAATTATAAAATTGAAATAGCGGAGATAAAAGCGACGGTAGGACCTACTGTTACGTTGTATGAAATTATACCTGCTCCAGGAGTAAAGATTTCTAAGATTAGAAGTTTAGAAGACGATATCGCTCTTAGTTTAGCTGCTTTAGGGATAAGGATTATTGCTCCTATTCCTGGTAAAGGGACAGTTGGGATAGAAGTCCCCAATAAAGACCCAGAAATGGTATCCATGCGCTCTGTATTGGCAAGTAAAAAATTCGCTGAAAGCAAATTTGAGTTACCTATTGCCTTGGGAAAATCAATTTCGAATGAAGTATTTGTAGCAGATTTAACAAAGATGCCCCATCTTTTAATGGCTGGCGCAACTGGACAAGGTAAATCAGTAGGTTTGAATGCTATCCTAGTTTCTATATTATATAAGAAACACCCTTCTATGGTCAAGTTTGTTCTCGTAGACCCTAAAAAGGTAGAACTTACCTTATTTAAGAAAATCGAAAGACATTATTTGGCTAAGTTACCTGGAGATGGCGAAGCCATAATTACGGATAATAAATTAGTTGTAAATACGCTTAACTCTCTATGTGTAGAGATGGATGATAGGTATAAGCTGTTGCAAGATGCCATGTGCCGAAACATCATAGAATACAATAAGAAGTTTGTCGATAGAAAATTAAACCCCAACGATGGTCATAAATACATGCCTTACATCGTTGTAGTAATTGACGAGGTGGCAGATTTAATAATGACAGCAGGTAAAGAGGTGGAAACCCCTATCGCAAGAATAGCTCAACTAGCTAGAGCTATTGGGATACATTTAATACTTGCAACTCAAAGACCATCTGTAGATATCATTACTGGTAAAATAAAAGCAAATTTCCCTGCAAGAATTGCGTTTAGAGTAATGTCTAAGATTGATTCAAGAACTATTCTGGATACGAGTGGTGCAGACCAACTGATTGGAAGGGGTGATATGCTCTATGTGAATGGGAGTGACGTGCTAAGGCTGCAATGTGCTTTTGTGGATACTCCTGAGGTTGAAAAGATCACGGACTTTATTGGTAGTCAAAGAGCTTATCCTTTCACCTATGAGTTACCGGAATACATAGATGAAGCAAGTTCTATGAAAGATGATATAGATTTGTCACAAAGGGACAAACTGTTTGATGAAGCTGCTAGAATGGTCGTAATGACTCAACAAGGCTCTACATCGATGATTCAGCGTAAATTGAAAATTGGATACAACAGAGCAGGTAGAATTATTGATCAACTAGAAGCAGCAAATATTGTTGGTCAATTTGAAGGAAGTAAGGCTAGACAAGTACTTTTTGCAGATGAGTATGCTTTGGAACAGTATTTGAAAGAACTAGATAAAGACGACAATTAAAATAAGAGAGATGAAGAAGGTATTTACATTAAGCTTAATAGCAATTTTAGGGATAGGTTTATTATTTGCTCAGACAGACCCTGCTGCAACTAGGATATTGAAGAAAGTAGAGAAGAAGTATAATGCTTATTCTACTATGACTATTGGATTTACAGTAATAACGGAAAACACTGTAACTAAAAAGACTTCAAAAAGCCCTGGTAAGCTTTGGCTAAAAGGTGAAAATTTCAAATATACTTATGGTGGAGAACAAGTATTTTGTAATGGAAAGATTCAATGGACATACAACGAGGAAATAAATGAAGTTACTGTTGAGAAATATAAAAAGAAAGAGAATTCTATTTCACCATCCAATATATTTTCACTTTACCAAAAAGGTTTTCATTCAAAATACGATGGTATTTTTACTGAAAAAGGGGTTCAATATGAAAAGGTACTTTTGACGCCTAAGGATAAAAGCAATAAATATTTTCAAATAGAAATGCTTATTAATAAATCTACGTCAAGAATAAAAAGAATGAAAGTGTTTTATAAAAATGGGTATAGAATTACTTACTTGGTGAATTCTTTCAAACCAAACAATCCTTTATCTGAAAAATTCTTTGAATTTGATAAGTCTAACTACCCAGAAGTAATAGAGGTAGATTTAAGATAAACATATGTTGGCTTCCGCCAAAAGTCGGACAATGAAGCTTATATAAAGGGATCAATACTTCCCGAAAATACTTTTGATTTTAAGTTCAAGAACCCCAAAAACGGCTTCTTTAAAAATGCCTTTACTCATTTTAGAAGTACCCTTGGTTCTATCCGTAAAGATTATGGGAACTTCCTTGATTTTAACCTTGCGCTTCCATGCTTTAAATTTCATTTCTATTTGGAAGGCATACCCTTTGAACTTCACTTTATCTAAAGGAATGGCACTTAAAGTTTCTGCCTTATAGCAAACGAATCCTGCTGTTGTATCTCTAACTTTCATGCCAGTAATTATTCTTACATAGGCAGAAGCATAATAGGACATAATAACTCTTCCCATAGGCCAGTTAACTACATTTACACCATTTACATACCTCGAACCTATGCTCAGGCCTGCGCCTTCTTCACAAGCTTCAATAAGTCTTCCAAGATCCTTAGGGTTGTGAGAGAAATCTGCATCCATTTCACATATAAAGTCATACCCTTTTTCTAAACACCAATGGAACCCCGCAATGTATGCTCTACCTAATCCGTCCTTGATTGTTCTCTCTAAGATAAAAACAGATTTGCTCTGTTTCATAAAGTCCTTTACAATTTTTCCAGTGCCATCTGGAGAATTGTCATCCACAACAAGGATGTCTATATCCGAATAAATAGAGGTTATTTTTTCCAGCATGGAAAGAATGTTTTCTTTCTCATTGTAGGTTGGGATTATGACAATTTTTTTATTCAAACTTCTAAAAAATGAAGGCGCAAGATAATATATTTCCTAAATAACGCATATTTGCATAGAATTATATGACCAAGGCAGTATTTTTAGATAGGGACGGTGTTTTAAACAAGGAATTAGGACGTTATACGAAGCATAAATCGGAGTTCATTGTCTTGGATCATGCGAAAAAAGCGTGCAGGGAGTTGAAAGAGCTTGGCTATAAATTGATAGTTATTACTAATCAAGGAGGAATAGCAAAGGGAGAATATAGTAAAGAGGACTTAAGGGATACTCACGCACTTTTAAAAAACGAAATTCCTGAAATTGATGCAATATTTCATTGTCCCCATCACGACTTAATTGGGAAATGTTTGTGTAGAAAGCCACAATCACTAATGCTTGAGAAAGCTATTTATTTGCATGATGTAGATGTTGAGAAATCCTTTATGATTGGTGATAGCCTAAGGGATGTAGAAGCTGCTAATGGAGTAGGGGTTAAGGGGATAAAGATTGATCCAAATACTTATTGGGATGCAAGCTCCTTTGAATGAGAGAGACTTAATTTTTACATTAGTCTATTAATTTCTCACCTGTGAAAATTATCTTATATAGGTTTTGTGCAAATTGGTTTCTTGAAAATCTACTTTTGTTAGATTGTAGAAATGAATTTTTGTTGCATTGGGCACGAACTTACAGTAGGAAATGATTCTCTGTTTACTTTTGAAAAGTCTCAGCTTGATTTTTTTTTCATTTTGTAAAATGAAATTTGGTTGTTTGATTTAATCATTGTAATATTGCAATGTAATAATTTAAGAAATGGGAGTCACTAAAGCTAGTTTATTTACCAAAGAGCAAAATGCTTTGGCTTTTTACGCCAAAACATTTTCTCATCCTGCTCGAGTTGCTATTATTGAGTACTTGCTTTCAGAAGAAAAGTGTATCAACAGTAATTTGGTGAAGGAATTGGGATTAGCACAGGCTACCATTAGTCAGCATTTAAGAGAGTTAAAGGACATAGGAATAATACAAGGCACCATAGAAGGAGTATCTGTAAGCTATTGTATAAACCCATCCAAATGGAAGGAGATTAAGAGTATATTCCAATCCATATTTAATAGATTCTCCTGTTGTGAATCAGAAGATTGTTGCAATTAATAATAAAACAAAATGAAATTAAACGAAGTAAAAGAAGCATTATCAAAATTAAACGAAGTAAACTTTCAGTTACCGGAAGGTACTTTTGTTCCACCACATTTTCATATCACAGAAGTAGGTGCTGTAAAACGAAACTTTATCGATTGTGGAGGAACCTTGAGAAAAGAAGAAACCATTAATTTTCAATTGTGGGAGGCGGACGATTTCGATCATAGATTAGAACCATCCAAACTATTAGGAATAATAAATTTATCTGAGAAGGCCTTGGACTTAAAAGACATTCCAGTTGAAGTGGAATACCAAGGTAGAACCATTGGTAGGTATGGTTTGGATTTTAACGGTAGTTTTTTTGTACTGGAGAACAAACAAACAGATTGCTTGGCAAAGGACAATTGTGGTATCCCAGAAAAAAAGGAAAAGAAAGCGCTGGCTACTTTAGGTAACGATGAGGAATCTAGTTGTACTCCAGGTGGAGGATGTTGTTAATGGGATTTAAGGATATACTGCCAACCTTAGATGCAACTTTACTAAAGGTGAGTAGTTTAGAAATACCAAAGGATAGAAAGTTGCTGTTAGAGCCTCTAATTGAGTATTTGAGGAATAAGAAGGAAGATAAAATTCAACTGAATTTTATTTGTACGCACAATTCAAGAAGAAGTCAATTTGGTCAGGTATGGGGACAGGTTGCTGCTTATTATTATGGTTATGATGTAGAATGTTTTTCTGGTGGTACAGAAGAAACAGCCTTTCACCCCAATGCGATTGCTGCCTTAAGTAGGCAGGGTTTTGCAATCTCTAGTGGAGGGGAAGAGAATCCTAGATACACAATAATGTATTCTAATAAGGGAATTTTGGAGTGTTATTCTAAAGTGTATGACTCTGAGGCTAACCCTTCAAAAGATTTTGCTGCAATCATGACTTGTTCGCATGCAGATGAAAGTTGTCCGATAATTCAAGGAGCAGATGTGAAAGTTTCGCTGAAATACGAAGACCCTAAGAAATTTGATGGGACAGAATTGGAAGGTGAAATGTATGACGAGAGATCTTTACAGATTGCAAGTGAGATGTTTTATGTCTTTGAAAGTGCAAGTAAAGGATAGCAAAAAAGAATAAGTTAACTTTGTAAATATCCATTAATTGAGATATATTATCATTTAACAATTCTGTCTAATATTGTTTTATTAAATAATGCAAATATGGAGATGGTTATTATTGCTCTGCAATAATAATTGCAAGTATTATTATACTATTGGAATTAGTATGCAATATTTGCCAGAAAACAAATTGTTCTAGAATTATTCGCAAATCAGGTCTTTTTCTTTACATCATATTCGTAGAAAAAAAGATATGAAAAATTTAATACTATGAATAATAGCACTCTCCATTTTTAGTCTTCATTCGTGTAAAAAAGGCAACGATCCTGTTCCTGTTCCCCGTTTGGGAGGTACAGACACTATTTCCGGACCCATGTTGGGCAAATGGTATTTTGAAAGTCTTGAAGAGAAAAATGGAAAAAGAAGTACTCATGAAACATACCATAGTAAAAGCTTTGATGAACAAGGATTTTGGGAATTTAAATCAGATGGCACGTTTACTATTGAAACGCGTTGGCGTCTAAAAAGATACATCACTTCTGGTTTTGGTGGGCCAGAATATTTAGCAGGTACTAGTGCTAAGTATAGTCGTTCAAACAATGGTGCGTATTCATTTAGTGCACAGGATTCAATTATTACAATTGGGGGGTGGCGCTATAATGTCCAATTTATTTATAATAGAATGGTTCTATCCATAAATGTAGAAGTTATAAACAGAGACCCTATTTTTGGCACTGGTTATGGGCATGAGGAATTTATAACACTTTCAAAGCAAAAGAATTTTAAAGCAAATTACTCCTTACCATATAATAACCTAAAGGTTATAGAGTAAGGGAATTTCAACGTGAAGTAATTTTTCTTTGTCAATAAATTAAAAAGCATCCGCCATTGGCGAATGCTTTTGTGATCCCTTCAGGAATACCAGGTTTGTATACCGATCCACCTAATCAACACGTAACACACAAGGAATAACGGAGTTAGTTTTAGAACTGATGGTACGGTGTAGTCTGAGATTGTTTAAATAAGGTGGTGGTGCTTACATATCTGCTACATCAATTCTTAATGTTCTGTTTGGGGCACAGAGTTTTATTATGTAGTCTCTAAAAAGATTTGGATACGTTTTTTTTATAGCTTAAAGCTATTATCTTTGGAAGTGGTATTTTTTCATAACTTAAAAGGTTTATATACTTTATGGAATTTTTAATGAAAATAAAACTTACTATTGGTATTCTAGCAATATTGTTCTCTAGTAATTTAGTAGGAGCACAAACACACACAGTATCTATCAAATATGATAGTGTTTGTATAGGAGTTAGTGATACGCTTTTTTTAACTAAACTAAAAAAAGATTCAGCCTATCAGTGGCAAGTTAAGAAATCATCAGGATCTTCTTTTACTAACCTCTCAGTAGGTAGTAGTTTTTATTCAGGAATAAAGAGTGTCAAATTAGTCATATTAAACACTCCTTATTCCTTTAAAGGAAATGAGTATAGGGTGCAAATTGTTGATTCTGGTGGATCTGTTGGGTATTCTGATTCTGTTGACATAAATGTATATGACTCATTAATTCTAAGTTCATTATCTACAAGCAAGGATACTTTATGTGATGGAACAGGAACTACGCTTAAGTTAAGTTCGATTAGAGGCGGAGGAGGAGGGGCCTACAGTTACGTATGGAAATCGAGTACTACCCAAACAGGTCGTTACGACTCAATCGCAAATAGTTCAGACAGTCTTACATTAACAAACCAGCATGACTCAAAATATTATAAGTTATTTATCACCTCAGGTAAAAATTGTGGACCAGATTCAACTAGTCCTCAATACATACATGTATATGACTCATTAAGTATTGGAAATATTACAGGGCCCACATCCCCTATATGCTATGGTACAGGAACTACAATTAAGGTTAATGATGCAAAAGGTGGAGATGGGAATTATCAATACAGTTGGAAGAATAATAGCAGTGGTAGTTGGTCAACTTACGGGAGTCCATCTAAGTTTGATACTCTGAAAATAAACTCATTAAAAGTCACTACGTCTTATCAAGTAAAGTTAATGAATACTTGTGGTGATACTGTAACTAAAGTATTCACCGTAAATGTATATGACTCATTAAGTATTGGAAATATTACAGGGCCCACACCCCCTATATGTTATGGTACAGGAACTACAATTAAGGTTAATGATGCAAAAGGTGGAGATGGGAATTATCAATACAGTTGGAGGAATAATGGCAGTGGTAGTTGGTCAACTTACGGGAGTCCATCTAAGTTTGACACTCTGAAAATAAACTCATTAAAAGACACTACGTCTTATCAAGTAAAGTTAATGAATACTTGTGGTGATACTGTAACTAAAGAATTCACAGTAAATGTATATGACTCATTAAATCTAAGTTCATTATCTACGAGTAAGGATACTTTATGTGATGGAACTGGAGCTACGCTTAAGTTAAGTTCGATTATAGGCGGAGGTGGAGGGCCCTATAAATACGTATGGAAATCTAACACTACCCAAACAGGTCGTTACGACTCAATCGCAAATAGTTCAGACAGTCTTACATTAACAAACCAGCATGACTCAAAATATTATAAGTTATTTATCACCTCAGGTAAAAATTGTGGACCAGATTCAA